>BNJU01000383.1_pt1 | contig 210192 bp, 310 predicted proteins | sample 8539281 | NCBI WGS metagenome assembly BNJU01 (sample SAMD00202456, study PRJDB9452) | human saliva metagenome | isolation source: human saliva | place: Japan | reverse complement strand
TGCTGGGCGAAAATCCGAAAATGAAGGTTTCAATATCCAACAACTATCGATATTTTAGCGGCACAAGGTGCTGAATTAAATTATGACCAGCTGTGTAAAAGCGCGTGGTTTCTTAGATGCTAAATTAATTGATGGCGTGACCTTTGGTACTTTAGATGATGTATCTGAGTGACATTATGGGCGATAAAGTTTTAACGTTCTAAAATAATAAGATAAAGATATAAAGTGCGGTGAAATTTCACCGCATTTTTATGGAAATCCCCACTAAATCCCTACAATAGAAGCACTCTAATGTTTACAGAAAATAAAAATGAGCCAAAAATCAACCGCACTTTAATGCCATTTCGTTACCCTTAAATCAAGTCAATTTAATTGAAGCCTCTGCAGTACTGGGAAAACCTATACCATTGGTTCCATCTATCTTCGTTTACTTTTTACAAGCAGGCGTGAAAATTGTTTTTTCTCGATCATTAAATGTGGAAGAAATTTTGGTGGTAACCTTTACTGAAATGGCAACGGAAGATTTAAAACGTAAAATTCGGGAACGTTTAACGGCGGCAATTTTCGGTTTTTCTGAATATTATGAGACAAAAGATAAGCGATTTTTACTGGGAGAACATCAATTTTTATCGAATTGTTGCTCTTATGTAGAGATATCCCAACCGCACTTCGTCGCTTGAAAGCTGGCTGAACAAAATTTAGATTTAGCCTCCATTTATACCATATTCACGGTTTTGTCGCCGAATGTTAATGCAACATGCTTTTTAATTCAGGCGTGCATTTCAATTTAAAACTTCTCAAAGATCAGTCTGATTTACTCAAACAATTTGCAAAATGAATTTTTAGCTGGAGTATTTTTATTTCCCAACCTTTTCGAGATTGCTACTTTTATCCTCGAAAGAGTTAGGTTCGCCTGATGATGTGCTACATTTTAGAATCGGATTAAACAAAGATGTATCGGTAGCAACGGATAATCAACAAAGCTTGTCGTTGTCAATTGATGAATTTTTACAGAAAAGTGTGAGAGCGATTAAAAAGCTGTTGAAGATCTAAAAGTTTTTGGTTAAAAATGTATGAAATTTTCCATTATCATGGAGGAAATAACAAAAGATTATCCACAAGATCAGCTCAACATCTCAGTCGCATGAAGTTACCAAAAGAACGTCTCTAAAAACATGGATTGAGCAGATTAATGAACGGGCAAATAATCCGCTAGATTATGAAATCAAATAAAACATTAAGGACTATTTTTACAATCTTCGATTGAGCAAAAATACGAAAAGCCGACACGAAAAAATAGCGGCTATACCGTTTTATGCACCGATTTTTGCAGAACTTGAAGAACTGTTTGAAAACATCAACCAAGTGATTTATTATCATCTTATCACTCATCGTTCAGGGTATTCAAAAAGAAACTTGAATACAAAAGCGAATCATCCTGAAAAATCCTTTTGATGATTTATTACGCTTATTGAAAGAAGCATTACATAGTGCGGGTGGAGACAGTTAGCGGAGTTAATCTGTTTTCAATATCCTTTTTCCATGATTGACGAGTTCAAGATATGGATGCGTTGCAGTATCAAATTTTTCTCGAAAATTCGATCACAATGAAAACCGCGTCTGGCAATGCTGGCTTTATGATGATCGGAGACCCAAAACAGGCGATTTATCGCTTCCGTGGTAGCACGATATTTTCACTTATTTAAAAAGCAGCGGACGAAGCGAGATGAGTTGCTTTTAATCTCAGGGCAGCAAACTACCGTTCTTCTCAACCTTTTAGTGGAAGGGGTAAACGATTATTTTGATTTTAAAAATGATCCCTATGTTATGAAAATATTGAATTTTTAAATGTCGGTGCAGCCAAGAAGAATCTTGTTTTTCAGTTGAATAATCAACCTGAACCCGCCTTCCGTTTTTACATTAATGATAAAGACGAATCCACCCAGCAAGATTATGCGAAAGCTTTGCGCGATATCGATTCAGCAATGGTTAAAAAGTGCGGCTGAAAATCCGGTTGTTTTTCGAAATGAAAGCAAAGTGGAAAAATCAAACATTGCGAGCAGAAAATAGCTGCTGTTTTGGTGTGCGGTTAGTACCGAAGCGGATCTAGTGAAGAAAGAATGTGCTAGCACTTGCATAGCTTCTGTATACCTTTTCGGATAGAAATGTCTTCGAGAGTAACACAGCAAAGAACTGGCCTGATTTTTGCAAGCGTGTTTGAGTGTGACGGAACGCCCAATTTTAAATGCGATTGCGACCGCACTTTTGGGCTTACAATGCAGCTGAAATTCACCAAATTCACCAGTGATGAAAATTCAGTGGCAACGTTGGCTGAAAAATTTGCAGAGTATCAACAAATTTGGCAACGTCAAAACGTATTGCCGATGTTGCACCATTTACTTTTTAGCTGAAAATATCACAGAAAAACTTTATCTCGACCTGATGGCGAACGAAAACTGACAGATTTGTTACATTTAGCTGAAATGACAGCAAGCAGCGCATTAAATGAAAGTGAAGCGGCATTATTGCGCTGTTTGAAAAGCAAATTCGATGACGAGGCTCGTCAAGAAGCACAAATTCGTTTGTAGCGAACGTCGTTAGTGAAGATTGTGACTATCCACAAGTCCAAAGGGTTGGAATACATTTGGTTTGGTTGCCATTTTTAGTAATGCGGCGAAAAATCCAGCTAAGAATAAACTGTTTAATTTATATTACGACAGTGATGAAGAGAAAACCTATGGGACATGCAAGATCAACACTTGGATGAATTAACAGAAGAAGTGTTTGCGGAAGAATTGGTGCTTTGCTTTATGTGGCATTAACCTGAGACAAATACCAAATGGCCTTTGTGTTACTCGAAAGCCTTTGATAAAAATGAATGCTTATTGTATGTTTTCTAACAGGGTAGAAATTGGTCGAAAAACTCGATTTGCCAAATACTTGGGATACTCAACCGTTATTGGCAAAATTTAAGCAGCTTTTACCCAATGATGTAGCAATTGAATTAACCGATGTGTTACAAAGCCAGTGAGCCACTTACGACTCTGTATATTTCTCAAGAAAATTTAAGCTGGAAATTTTCCAAGGTGAAATTGAACAAGATTGGCGAGTGACGAGCTTTTAGTGGCATAGAACAAACACATCAACGCAAAGCTTATTTGAATGAAAGTGTGGTAGAAAAATCGCTCATTTTTGATGATGCGAAAAGATTGCGACGTCGATTTCAACAGAAAATATCACTGAAAATCTGACTGCACTCTGAGCATGATAACGATGAAATGGTTCGTATCTCAAGGGGAACACAAATCGGTACGTTATTGCATCGTTATTTTGAAAAGAGTGCCTTTTGCTCAACTGGCTGAGAAAGAAAACATTGAAAAATTATGTCAGATTTGAATCTTGCGAAGAGCACTTTGTAGCAGTTCAACAGTGGTTTTGCCCAAATACTCAGCACGCCAATTTTGCCAAAACGATGATTTTACTCTTGCTCAAATTAACGAAAAACAATGGCTAAAGAGTTGGCGTTTTATCTCAATATCACAGCCATTTTTGATGTCGTAGGTTTTAAATCGGGCGTTACTTTGCATCATTTGCCGTCAGAACCGTTACAGTTTGATGATATCCGAGGCATGGTGCGAGGCACTATGGACTTAGTTTTTCCAGTTATCAAGATAAATATTATTTGCTTGATTACAAATCGAATTTCTGGGTGAAACATTAAAGGATTAAGCATAAGCCGCATTGAAAAATCCATGCTAGAACATCATTATGATTGGCAATATTTTGTTGTATGTGGTGGCACTGTACCGTTATTTAAAAACACGTTTGCCCTCACTACGATTACAACCGAGATTTTGGTGGTGTGGTCATGCCTTTTACGTGAATGAATGGTTCGCCACAATCGGGCATCTGATAAAACCAGATTGGCAATTAATCCAACAATTAGATAATTATTTTAATGTTAAAGCCTATTAAAAATCCTTGCAAGAACAAGGTGTGATTACTCAAGGCGATTATTATTTTGCTCAATTAATTGCTGATAAACAAAAGATAAAAGGCTATGCCGAACCCTGTCCAAAATTTAGCGATTTTATTAGCTGCACTTTGTAACTGGAGCTATACCAAGGCAATACTTGTTGTGTGTTAGATCGCTTTTTAGAACGTAATTTATTTGGTTTGGCTTATCGTCATACTGAAACGGATTTTTGTCGCTTATCAATGAAAAGATCGGTTCGCTTTCGTTTTCAAAATGGCAATCAGCCTTAGTGGGCATATTGCTTTTACACAAGATCCTGAAAATCAGATTGCGCCTTCCGCATTTCAATTTAGAGCAATTTATTTCTATCGAGCTTGCAAGATGAATCCGCGTGGCGCAATATATTAAAACGCATTGAAAAATGACCGCACTTTTATCGGTAGAACCGCAACAAATTCGGGCATTATTAGAATCGTTATTTCCTCAACAACAGGCACAAATTGATTGGCAAAAAGTAGCAGTCGCAACAGCAGTGAAAAGTCCATTTTCTGTGATTACAGGTGGACCGGGAACAGGGAAAACCACGACTGTCACTCGCTTGTTATGCGTATGACAGGAATTGTTTGGTGGCAAACTTCACATTAAATTGGTTGCACCAACAGGAAAGCCGCAGCTCGTTTAACGGAATCTATCGAAAATGCGTTGGCCCAAATGCCGATTTCAGATGAGTTACGTGCATCCATTCCTAAAACCGCAGAACGTTGCATCGTTTACTAGGCGTTCGACCTTTACCGATAGCGTGAAATATCATGCACATAATCCACTGCAAATTGATGTGTTAGTGGTGGATGAAAACTCGATGATTGAGTTTGCCTATGATGGCGAAGCTGGTGCAAGCGTTGAAACTGAACGCGTTTAATTTTATTGGGTGATCAAGCCCAAGTAGCTTCAGTGAAGCGCGGTATTAGGCGAAATTGCACAATTTTAACTGCAAGATTATAGCCCTGCTCAAGCCGATTATATCCATGCAACAACAGGCTATACTGTTCCAACTTCAGATGAACATAGTCCGTTGCGTGATGCCATTTGCCATTTAACCTGAGTCGTCGTTTCCGAGATGATTCGGGCATTAAACAACTTGCTGAGCAAATTCAACAGGAAAGGTGAGGCAGTGTGGCGACTTTTGGAATATCCACAAGAGTTGCATTTCCATCATTTTGATGAAGAACAAGACATTAAAGAATCTGTTCGCCAAGTGGTGAAAAAGTGCGGTCGAAAATTACCGTGTTTATTTGACCCAGCTTCAAACTTATTTTGCTCCAGAAAAAGATCTCAATGCAAAATTTATAGATGAAAAAGGCAACGAAAAACTTATGCAGAAGCGATTTTTAGACAGTTTTTAATTCGGTGAGATGACCGCACTGTCGCTATCGGCATTAGGTGTAGAAGAGTTAAATCGAGAAATTGCTTTAGCATTGCGTAGACGAAAATTACTTTGGTTCCGCCAAGAGGACGATTGGTATATTGGTAAACCAATTATGATTACAGAAAATGATCATAACGTGAAACTGTATAACGGTGATGTTGGCTTGTGTTTAGCTAAAAGGCAAAGTGTGGTTTCAGCTTGATCGAGAAGTCTCTACCAGTCGTATTCCCTGCTCACGAGCCTGCGTTTATGATGACGATTCATAAATCCCAGGGTTCGGAGTTTGAACTATACCGTCATGGTGTTACCAACAGAACCCAATCCAGTGCTTTCACGAGAGCTGGTATTTACCGGTGTTACCCGTGCGAAAAATCAGCTTTCCGTTTTGCCAATGAAAAATCTGGCAAAAGTGCGGTCAGAACAGTACAAAAAGACAAAGTGGTTTAGGAAAAGTTATTACAGGAAAAAGAGGTAAATGAAATTATATGTTTTACGATCATTGTCCGTTTTGTGTGCGAGTCGCATGATTTTCGGTTTGAAAAATTTGCCGGTAGAACTTGTGGTGCTTGCAAATGATGATGAAGCAACGCCAATTGCTTTAGTGGGCAAAAAGTTAGTGCCAATTCTTGTCAAAGAAGATGGTACTGCGATGCCGGAAAGTTTGGATATCGTGCATTATGTAGATGAGCATTTTTGGTGAAAAATCTATCTGAACACGTTCGTCCTGAAATTGAAGCATGGTTAAAAGAAGTTGGCAGTTATTATGGTCATCTTACGACTGCACGCTTTACACAAATTGGTTTAGCAGAATTTGAAACCCAAAGCGCGAGTTGATTATTTTACTAAAAAGAAAACGGAATTTATTGGCGATTTTGCTGAAAATATTGCGAGACCGAAACCTATCTCGCTCGCTTAAAAGGCGATTTGAGAAATTAGCTGTATTAATTCAATCTGAAAAACGCCTTAAACGGCCAACTTTCTGAAGCATATTATCGTTTTTCCTGTATTACGAAATCTGACTTGTGTGAAAGGAATCGAATTCCCACCAGCGGTTTTTAGCTTTATATCACAAATATGAGCAAAATTAAGTCAATGTGCCATTGTATTTTTGATAAAGCTATTTAATCACAGCTGATTAATAGGCATTGGAAATACTGAAGTTTTTGACTTGGATCATAGGTACGGTCATTTTTCAGTATTTTTATTCATCGATCTATAATCTCTAACGTTTACTTTAATAAGAGCGCAGAGATATGGATCAGAATACCAACGAGCGGTTACCCGTATTTGTGTGGAAAACCGCTTTGTTATTGTTACAGCATGGCGCAGAAAGTGCTGTCGTCGTACAAAATGGCACAGCGATTAGGTGTAGCTTTAGGCATTGAAAGCGTAGAGTGTGCTTTTAACAGCGAATGCCGTCTTATTGACCACACTTTCTAAAACAACATTGTATTACCACCGTGCGGAAGAATGTCGATAAAGGCATCAATATGCAAATCGTTACGGATGTTCAACATATTGTGGTTGCCGTAGAGCATCACTTGTATGATTTGTCCATGGCTCAAAAGAAACTGGATAGAATTCAAAACCACTAAATATAACCGTTATTTGGTGGTGCTTTGATGATTGGTTTATCTTGTGCCTCTTTTGCTCACCTTTCTGGCGGAGATATCACAATTTGTGCAATTACCTTTATTGCTTCTGCCATTGCCATGTTTGTTCGACAAGATATTTCTAAACGTCATTACAATCCACTCATCGTTTTTGCCATTACCGCTTTTTGTTGTCATCACTGACTCCGGTGTCAGTTTGAAATATAGTTTAGGCAATGATCCTCATATCGCATTAGCTTTCTAGCGTTTTATTACTTGTCCCAGGATTCTATTAATTAATTCATTTCGCAGATATTTTAAAAGGGTATGTCAATATGGGAATAGGACGATGGACTATCGCCACGGTTCTCACTTTTGGTGCTTGTTTAGGTATCGTTTTTGCATTAGATCTTTTAAATATTGTTTCGTGGGTGGGGTAATAGGATGTTTTTACTGAATTTACTCGACGATATGCTTTTTGCAGCCATTCCAGCGTAGGATCTGCCTTTAGTATTTAATGTTCCAGCCTCAGCCTTAAAGTATTGTGCTATTTTTAGGTGCGCTTGGGCATGTCACGAGAACGTTATTATTACACTTTAAGTCCCGATTGTTTTTGCCACTTTTTCGCCACTTGTGATTGGTTTTATTGGCGTGCATTTATCTCATCGCCATTTAGCCCATCCAAAAGTCTTTACCGTTGCGGCAATTATTCCAATGATTCCAGGTGTTCTGCTTATAAAGCGATGATTGCTATCGTACAAATTCATCATTATGGCTTTTTCCGATACATTATTTGAGCAAATGATCGCTCTTTTATCAACACCAGCTTTATTTTTGGGTGCCCTTTTTGTTTTTGGGCTTAGCTCACCAGGAGTATTGTTCATCGACACAAAAGCCAGTCGTGTCAAAAAGAGAAGTGTTTTGATGAAATGATCGAATGTTTTATATATAAGATGTATTAATATCCCTACTTATGATATCTAGAAAATATTCATAAATAAGAACCATGTGGATAAAGCTAAAACTTTATCGTATTATCAAGACAGATAAGTAGAAATATAATTAGAACTAATAGAAGCATCAGATTTATATATTTTTAATATTTGCCCCAAATTTAAACCATACGTTTTGTTACTCCAAAAGAAAAACCGCTACTCAAAAACTTGAATAGCGGGGAGGTCTTAATTTATAAGAAACTTCAAAAAGATAACTGCAATATGCAGTGCACTAGCAATGTATCAGACTGTGTGTTTTTGAAATAGTTCGATATTTTTGAAAAATTTTTAAAAATATCAAAATTAAACGAAAATGAATGAATTTAGCCCTTTTATAAAGGCAATAATTTGCTCTTCAATCCCTTTTTCATCTAATTTAATTTCAGCAAGCGCTTTTGTTGTGTGCCTTGTGAATAAAAGATATCAGGTAAACCAAGTTGTAAAAGTGCGTTGTTTTTCCATGAGAATTTAGTACTTCTGAAACCGCTGAACCTGCACCACCTTGAATCGCATTTTCTTCCAATGTCACAATGACGTCATGTGTATTCGCCACTTTCTAGAATACGAGCTTCATCAATTGGTTTCACAAAGCGCATATCGACAACAGTTGCATTGAGTTTTTCTGCCACAGATAAAGCGGCTGGTAAGAGTGTGCCAAAATTCAGAATCGCGACTTTTTCACCCTGACGAACCATTTTGAACGACCACTTTTAATTCAGCAAGTGGGGTTAATTCTACGCCGATTGCATTTCCACGCGATAACGTACCGCAGCAGGTTTACCACATTTATAACCAGTGTAAAAGCATTTGGCGGCATTCATTTTCATCACTTGGTGTCATAATGATCATATTCGGAATGCAGCGCATAAAACTTAAATCAAAACGCACCTTGGTGAGTTTGACCATCAGCACCTACGATGCCAGCACGATCGATGGCAAAAGAGAACCGGTAAGTTTTGAATGGCGACATCGTGAATAAGTTGATCATAAGCACGTTGTAAGAAGGTCGAGTAAATTGCCACAACAGGTTTATAACCACCAATTGCAAGACCGGCTGCAAAGGTGACAGCATGTTGCTCAGCGATGGCCACATCAAAAATATTGTTGTGGGAATCGTTCTGAAAAATTCTACCATGCCAGAACCTTCACGCATTGCGAGGGTAATACCGACTAATTTATCGTCTTGTTCCGCCATTTCACATAACCAATCACCGAAAGATTTTTTTGAATAGGTTGGTTTTAGCATTTGATTTAGGCAGTTGTCCACTTGATTGGGTCAAATTTTGGGTACACCATGGAAACCAATTGGGTCTTTTTCTGCAGGCTCGTAACCTTTTCCCTTTTTTTGGTTTTGATGTGTAAGAATTGCGGTCCTTTGAGATCGCGCATATTGCTTTAAAGGTGGCAATTAATTCATCAATATTATGCCCGTCAATTGGTCCAATATAGTTAAAACCGAGTTCTTCAAAACAGCGTACTTTCTGGCGAGAACATCACACCTTTCATGTGCTCTTCGGTTTTCTTCATAAAGTTTTTAACAGTCGGTACTTTATCTAAGATTTTTTTACTGCCATCACGAACGGTTGAATATAATGAACCAGAGAAAATACGTGCAAGGTGATTATTTAATGCACCCACATTTTCAGAAATAGACATTTCATTGTCATTTAAAATGACCAACATATCAGTATGCAAAGAACCCTGCATGGTTTAAGGCTTCAAATGCCATCCCCGCAGTGATTGCACCATCACCAATTACACAAACGGTTTTACGACCCGCATTTTCACGTTCTGCCGCAACAGCAATACCCAGTCCTGCACTGATTGAAGTAGAAGAGTGACCAACACTTAATACATCAAACTCACTTTCTTCACGCCAAGGGAAAGGGATGAATTCCGCCTTTTTGGCGAATGGTGGACATTTGATCGCGACGACCCCGTCAAAATTTTTGTGGGATAAGCTTGATGGCCCACATCCCAAATTAATTGATCAAAGAGGGGTTTTGAAAAATGTAGTGTAGTGCAACAGTCAATTCAACAGTACCAAGACCAGATGCCAAATGACCACTGGTTTGACTAACGGATTCCAACAGATAACTCCGTAATTCCTGACAAAGTTGCGGAAGCTGATCTTTATTCAAAAGACGCAAATCTTCCGGCGAATTAATTAAGGATAAAAGAGGATAGTTGTTCATATATTCGTTAGTCCTAAAATGTGAAAAAAGTGACCACACTTTGAAAAATAAAAGTCAGTGCTGTCACCATTAACTTTTACGATTGACAATAAATTCAGCTAATGCACGCAATGCAGTGGTATCAAAAGGTAAATTGTCTAATTCATGTAAGGCGGTTTGATAGAGTTCTTGTGCTTTTTGTTTCGCGCCCTCTAATCCTAACAGCTTTGGATAAGTGCTTTTATCTAAGTCTAAATCAGATCCCACCGGTTTACCGATTTCGCACTGTCACCTTCAATATCTAAAATGTCATCTTGCACTTGGAAAGCTAAACCATAGCTTGTGAATAACGTTCTAGTTGTTGCTCTAATTCTTTGTTTTCAAAGTGAGGAGAGCAGATAAAACCCAGTTTTAATGCAGCTGTTAGCAACGCACCAGTTTTATTGCGATGAATAAGTTCTAATTCAGCTAAATTAACTTGTTTATGCTCAGAAATTAAATCTAAACTTTGCCCCTAGACACATGCCTTGTACGCCAGATGCTTGAGCTAATACTTTCACTAATTGCAATTTTTGTTCAGCAGAAAGAGAAGGGGCTTCAGTAAGAATTTCAAAGGCAAAAGTTTGTAACGCATCGCCAGCTAAAATGGCCGTGGCTTCATCAAAAGCAATATGACAAGTTGGTTGACCACGACGAAGTTCATCGTTGTCCATTGCAGGCAAATCATCATGGATTAAAGAATAGGCGTGAATAGATTCAATGGCTGCCGCCGCGTAATCTAAAGCGGGACATTTCTGCACCCAGCATTTTTACCCGTTGCATAGACAAGGAAAGGACGAACGCGTTTTGCCGCCTAGCAATAAGCCATATTTCATGGCATCACGCAAAGGGGCATTATAAGAGTCAATTTCTTCAAATTGATTGGCTAAAAACTGATTAATGCGATCTTGAACTTGTTTGAGTTCAGTGCCGAATTGATAACTCATGGATTACTCGTCCCCTTGATAATCACTTAATGGGGCGGTTTCGCTTTTTGTAACAAAAATTTTGAATACGTTGTTCTGCTTGTTGTAAGCGTTCTTGACCAAGTTGAGCTCAATTTAATGCCATTTTCAAATTCTTTTCAGCGCATCTTCCAATGGTAATTCACCGCTTTCAAGTTTTTGTCACAATCGTTTCTAATTGTGCAAGTGTTGTTTCAAAATCAGGTTCAGCATTTGCTGGTTTACGCGCCATTAAATTATCCTTTTTCAGATGAATAAATTGCTCCGTATTGTACTTGATTTTTATAGGGATGTTAAAAAACTTATTTCAAAAGTGCGGTCAGTTTTTTTCGTGAGAATTTGAACTTTGTGGGATCTGGAATTTAGCGTACAATACGGCCATTTTTTTATTATTCACAGATTATTATGAAATTTATCGTTAAACTTTTTCCTGAAATTATGATTAAAAGCGAAACCGTGCGTAAGCGTTTCGCGAAAAATTTTGACCTCTAAATATCCGCAATATTTTTACAGAAATATGATGAAGAAACAGCGGTTGTTCGTCATTGGGATTACATCGAAGTGCGGTCAAAAATGAAGCCAATCGTGAAGAGTTGATTGCGCTTTTACAACGCATTCCAGGGATTCATCATTTTTAGAAGTGGAAGAAAAACCGTTTACCGATTTACATCATATCTTTGAGTTGACCTTAGCGGATGTTGCAGCTCAACTTGAAAAACAAAAACCTTTTGTGTACGAGTAAAACGTAAAGGGAAACATGATTTCAGTTCCATTGAAGCTGAACGTTATATCGGTGGTGGTTTAAATCAGCATATTGAAAGTGCAAAAGTACGCTTAAAAAATCCTGATGTGACGGTGCGTATTGATATTGAAGATGACAAAATGATGCTGGTGAGAGCTCGTCATGTTGGTCTTGGTGGTTATCCAATTGGGACACAAGAAGATGTGCTTTCATTGATTTCAGGGTGGGCTTTGACTCAGGCGTATCCAGTTATATGCTTATTCGCCGTGGTTCACGTGTGCATTATTGTTTCTTCAATTTAGGTGGTGCAGCCCATGAAATTGGCGTGAAACAAATGGCTTACCATATTTGGAATCGCTATAGCTCATCTCATAAAGTTCGCTTTATTGCCATTCCTTTTGAAGGCGTAGTGGGCGAGATTTTAGAGAAAGTCGATAACGGCCAAATGGGCGTCGTGTTAAAACGAATGATGGTGCGCGCTGCAAGTAAAGTTGCACAACGTTTTGATATTCAGCTATCGTTACCGGTGAGGCACTCGGACAAGTTTCGAGCCAAACGTTTAACCAATTTACGTTTAATTGATGAAGCTCCGATGCGTTAGTATTACGTCCACTCATTACTCATGATAAAGAACAGATTATCGCGATGGCGAAAGAGATCGGCACCGATGATATTGCAAATCAATGCCAGAATTCTGTGGGTGATTTCTAAAAATCCAACGATTAAAGCGGTACGTGAAAAATTCTTGAAGAAGAAAAATCACTTTGATTTTGGTGTTGGAAAGTGCGGTTGAAAATGCACAATATTTAGATATTCGCCAAATTGCAGAAGAAACAGAGAAAGAAGTGGTGGAAGTGGATACCATTTCAGTGCTTGGTGAAAATGATATTATTTTAGATATTCGTAGCCCTGAAGAGACAGATGAAAATCCATTTGAATCAGATGAGCATCAAGTGATGCAGTTGCCGTTTTATAAATTATCTTCACAATTCGGTTCATTAGATCAAAAGTAAAAAAACTATGTGCTTTATTGTGAACGAGGCGTGATGAGTAAACTGCAAGCGCTTTATTTAAAAGAAAATGGTTTTCACGAATGTGAGAGTTTTCGGGAAAAAATAAGCAAAAAATGACCGCACTTTAACGTGCGGTTTTTTTATTCGTAATCTAATTCACCCACTAATTCATCGATAGCTTTGGCAAGTAATGTTCGATCGTGACGATAGCTGACATCATCTGCATTCAAGCGTTTAGCCAAGATTTTAACGGAAGAAATGGCTGACAAATCGACCGCACTTTTTTCACGATAAGGGGTAATGAGCACCATCAATGACGGGTTCGCCGACGATTTCATTAATTTTTCTGAATACGATCAGACAGTGAAAGCTGAGAGGCGGCGCCAATTTCTATCCCTAAATTATCAATAAAAATCACTTTCGCTTTGCTATTACGCAGGGCAGTCGCTAATTCAGGTAATAATAATGGCGGCATAATGCTCGTCATGAAACTTCCTGGACCAAGTAAAATGACTTCCGCTTGCTCCAATGCTTGGATGGCTTCTGTGCGGCTTTTAACCATAGGGCACTAAGAAAAGCGATTGAGGGTAATTCTGTTAAATTATCAATGCTTACTTCACCGACAATACTGGAGCCTGAACCTAAACTCGCGGCAAGATGAACAGGTTCTTCTGACATGGGAATAATGTGAGATTTTACTTTGAGTAATTCACGAATTAAGTTAATGGCTTCAATAGGGCGAATATGCATATCTTCTAAAGCTTTGAGCATTAAATTGCCTAAATTATGCCCAGAAAGTTCACCTTCACCGGTAAAGCGGTATTCAAATAATGCAGATGCCGTGCTTGGCTCAATGATGATTTGGTTTAAGCAATTACGTAGATCGCCCCATGCGATACCACCTCGTTCTTGGCGAATTCGACCCAGTTGAACCGCCGTTATCTGTGGTGGTGACAATACCGGTTAAACGCTCTTTCATAAAACTAAGCGCCGATAATACACGCCCTAATCCATGACCACCACCAATGGCAACAATATGTTTGATTTCGTCTAAATGTTCATGACGGCTGTGACGAGATAAATCAGACATTTTTCTTCCTTTTTACCTATAAATAATTATAAAAAAATAATGTTATATATTTTTTTATATAAGTTAATTCTGTTATTTTTTTATCAATATAGTCGGGTTATTCTACCAAATTATTGCTATTAACCGCTTGCTTTTATTACAATACCAACACAATTTATTTTTTTAACGCATAACCCGAGCTTGTTTAGCCTAAGTTTCAGAAGAAATACGGTGGCAAAGCCAATAACGCGGTACGTTATTCAGGATACGCTGGAAACGGTTTATCCTCTCCATATTTAGAAAGGTGTAAATGCAATCCATTCCTATCAAGAACGTAGGAGAGTCTCGCTTAGTCGATCCTTTCCAACGCCAATATTACTATCTACGACCGTCGATTACCGATCAGTGTAATTTTCGTTGTACCTATTGTTTGCCCTGATGGTTATCAACCCGAAGCTAACAAAGCCAAGTTTCTTAACGTTAAAAAGAAATTACCCATCTTGCTCAAGCGTTTGCTGAAATGGGCACAGAGAAAAATCCGTTTAACGGGTGGCGAACCGACTTTACGCAAAGATTTTATTTCTATTGCAGAAAGCATCGCTAACATTGATGGCATTCGTCAATTAGCTGTTACAACAAACGGCTATCGCATGGCAAAAAGATGTGGCTGATTGGAAAAAAGCAGGGATTACATCTATTAACGTCAGTGTTGATAGCTTAGATCCGAAAAATGTTCCATCAAATTACAGGCATCAATAAATTTGATGACGTGATGCGTGGTATCGATCGTGCATTTGAAGTGGGCTACAACAAAGTCAAAGTCAATTCAGTTTTGATGAAAAATTTGAATGACAAAGAGTTTGAGCAATTCCTTGTTTGGGTGAAAGATCGCCCAATTCAAATGCGCTTTATCGAACTCATGCAAACGGGCGAAATGGATAGTTTCTTTGATAAATTCCATCTTTCAGGACAAGTATTAGCGGATAAATTGCTGCAAAACGGTTGGCAATTACAACACAAATCCCATACTGATGGTCCTGCTAAAGTATTCACGCATCCTGATTATGCAGGCGAAATTGGCTTAATTATGCCTTATGAGAAGAATTTCTGCGCAAGCTGTAATCGTCTCAGAGTGTCAGCGAAGGGCAAACTTCATCTCTGTTTATTCGGCGAAGAAGGCATTGAATTACGTGATTTATTGCAATCCCATGAACAGCAAGATATTTTGCAAGCACGTATTTTTTCTGCACTGCAAGGCAAACGTGAACATCATTATTTGCATATCGGTGATAGTGGCGTAAGAAATCATTTAGCTCTATCGGGTGGCTAAAAGAAAATAGGTGAATTTTAGCTATTCACTTATTTTGCTTTTGTCACACATGTAAAAACATTCAATATTTTTAACCGCACTTTATTTTATTATGACCACATTTACGCATATCAATTCTCAAGGCGAAGCCAATATGGTGGATGTTTCTGCAAAGGCAGAGACCGTTCGTGAAGCTCGTGCTGAAGCCATTGTGACTATGTCAAAAGAAACGCTTTCCATGATCGTGGAAGGCAAACATCACAAAGGCGATGTATTTGCTACAGCACGTATTGCAGGTATTCAGGCCGCGAAAACGTACTTGGGAACTTATCCCGCTTTGCCATCCCTTATTACTTTCTAAAGTGGAAGTGAAATTTAGAACCGTTACTTGAAACCAATCAAGTTCGTATTCAATCTCTTTGTAAATTAACCGGAAAAACCGGCGTAGAAATGGAAGCATTAACTGCAGCAAGCGTAGCAGCCTTAACCATTTACGATATGTGTAAAGCCGTACAAAAAGACATGGTGATTGAGCACGTTCGCCTGTTAGAAAAGAGCGGTGGAAAAATCTGGTCATTTTTATTGCGGAGGAAAAAATAAGATGTTAAATGTTTTTATTTTTTTGCTCAAACTCGTGAATTAATTGGGGAAGATTCTATTCAGCTTGAAGGCGATTTTGCGACAGCAGAAGCGGTGCGTGAACATCTTGCTCAAAAAGGTGATAGATGGGCGTTAGCGTTAGAAAAAGGGAAGCTTTTAGTCGCTATCAATCAAACTTTGATGCCATTAGAAAGTGCGGTCAAAAATGGTGATGAAATTGCGTTTTTCCCACCAGTAACAGGGGGCTAAATGACGGATATTCAAATTTCAGTACAAGAACAGCCTTTCGATCAAAATGCCGTTTACCAATGGCTTTCTGAGCAACATTCGGTTGGTGCAACGGTAATTTTTGTGGGTAAAGTGCGCGATCTTAATTTAGGCGATGAGGTATCCAGCTTATACTTAGAACATTATCCCGCCATGACAGAAAAAGCCTTACGTGAAATTGTAGAACAGGCGAAAGCCCGTTGGGATATCCAACGAGTGTCGGTGATTCATCGTGTGGGACTTTTACATACTGGCGATGAAATTGTTTTAGTCGGTATCAGTTCTGCTCACCGAGGTGATGCTTACCATGCTAATGAATTTATTATGGACTTTTTAAAAATCCAAAGCGCCGTTCTGGAAAAAAGAACAAACTAATCAAGGTGAACGTTGGATTGAAGCAAGAGAAAGCGATAAAGAAGCGTTAGAAAAGTGGTAATTTCAATATAAAAAAATATGGTCATTTTTATGGCCTATTTTTACTTTTTATTAGCAGAATAAATATATATATTAAATATAAGTTATTAATTTATCTTTTAAATTTCTTTTTTACTTTGATATTTAAATAATATAATCTAATATTGGTTTTGTAAATCTAGTGTTTATATGTATAACGCTGAGTACTATATTATATTCAAAGAAATCAGTTTTTGTTTTTTGATTATTGATAATAATATTACTAAGGAATTTATTATGAATCATATCTTTTAAAAATCATTTGGAACACGGTAAAGCCAATGCTGGGATTGCTGTTTCAGAACTAAGCAAATCTGTTGGGTAAATCATCTCAAAACAGACAAACGTAAAAGCATTAAACTGTAATTATTGGTGCTGCAGTTTTTAGCAGGTGTAACTACAAAGCGCGATGGCTGAAACTAATGTTGTATTAGATAATGATGGCAAATATTGTTGGTGGAAACTGATGTTAGTGCTGTTGCGGAGTTGGTAACACAGGAGATTCTGTTGTTTTAGGTAATAAAGCAAAAATCTGAAGCAACTAGAGAGTATAGTAATTGGTAATAGCTGACAACAAATACAGGACGTTGGTCAGTAACATTTGGGAAATCAGGCTACAGGTCAATCTCAATATGGTGTGACGATTGGTGATAGTGCATCAAGTGGTAAAGGTTCAAACTGCAGTTGCTATCGGATTGATGGCAAAAACTTCTAATGAGAAAGAAGGGGAAATAGCCAAACAGCAGTAGGAGCTGCATCTTATGCCGATGGTGAAGGGCTTCAGCCTTTGGCGCAAATGCAAATGCAACAGGCGCTATGCGACAGCTATTGGTACTAGCAGCGAAAGCTATGCAGCAAAGTGCTTCAGCTTTTGGGTGATAGCGCATCAGCTTCATGCATGGGGTGCGACTGCATTAGGTCGTGGAGCATCTGCTAGAGCAGATAATTCTATTGCTGTGGGCTCAGCTGCAGTAACCGAAGGACGAGAATCACTGCGTTAGGACGTCGTTCTTATGCGTGGCGCTCAAAGTGCGACGGCACTTTAGGTACTTTAGCTAAATGCAAGTGCAATCGTTTCGACTGCTGTAGGTAACGATGCAAAAGCGAGTGCTGTTTCAGGCTTCAGCATTAGGTAATAGCGCAGAGGCTAGTGGTGGAAGTTCAATGGCTTTAGGTGCTGAATCAAAGAGCCTCAGGTAGTGATGCATTGGCATCTGGCTCTAATGCTAATGCTTCATCAATGAATGCAGTTGCGATTGGTAAAGATAGTAATTCTTCTGCTGTTAATGCTATTGCTCTTGGTACATCTAGTAACGTCTCTGCGATTAGTGCTGTTGTGATTGGTACTCAAGCTAAAGGTACGCATGAAAACTCTGTGACATTGGGTTCTTATTCAAGTAGTGCAGCCAATAATTTTGATCAGACAGCAAAAGCCTTATCTTCTTTTGACGATAAGGCGACAGGTACAACAGTTAATTACAATGGTACTTCTTCAACTCAAAAAGGCGCAGTATCTGTCGGTGATGGAACACTTGTTCGTCAGATCCAAAAATGTGGGTGCGGGTCGAATTACGGCTACTTCAAATGATGCGGTAAATGGTAGTCAGTTATATCAAGCCTATTACAATGCAGGCTTTAACATTCAAAACAATGGTAAAGAAACATCACGTATTAATACCCATGGCAAAGTAAATTTTGTAGATGGTGAAAATACTGAAAGTCGTTGTTGAAAGATGGCGATAATGCTGCAGAAAATTACAGTGAATGCAAAAGACACTTCAGCATCAGTTGAAGCTGGTTCTGATGCAATTACTGTAACAGTGGGCGAACCAACCAAAGTTACTGGAAAAGACGGTGTAACTGTAACTACAGTAACCAACTATAAAGTGGATCTTTCACAAAAAACTAAAGATGAAATTAAAAATGCGGCGGGTCGTGGATTTAACGTGACTGCAAGTGCATCTGAAGGTACTGTTGTAAAATGAAGTGACAGAAGAAACGGTTCAATCTACTGCAACCAAAAATGGATAAAGTTAACACTTGATGCGGGTAAAAATATTAAATTAACCCACAAAAAAAGGCAAAAGTGTTAGTGTTGCAGTATCGACACACCGACATTTACAAAATGTGACAACAACGGGTGATCTTAACGTTGGTGGTACAGTCCATGCACATGGTGGCTTGGATGTTCACAATAATCGTATTGTGAATGTGGCCGATCCTAAAGACCCAACTGATGCAGTAAATAAACGTTATGTTGATAATGCAGTGAAAAACATTAATAACAACATTAATCGTTTAGACAACAAAAATTGATCACGTTGATCGTCGTTTACGTGCAGGTATCGCAGGTGCGACAGCGATTTCTTTCTTACAACGTCCAAATGAAGCAGGTAAAAGCTTAGTTTCTGTTGGTGTTGGTGGTTATCGCAATGAAAATGCATTCGCAGTTGGTTATGGTCGAAATTCTGATAACAACAAAATTTCGATTAAAGTTGGTGCAAGTATCAATACCCGCAGTGATGTAAACTGGGGCGGAAGCATCGGTTACCAATGGTAATTGTTTGATAAAAAGGCAGAGTAAAATCTGCCTTTTCTTTTGTTATGTTGAGATGAAAAAAAGTGCGGTCAAATTTAACCGCACTTTTTGTTTTTATTGATTAAAGCACTTTAACAATGCTTTCACATAAATAACGAATATTGTCTTCAGTGATACCAGCCACATTGATACGACCAGAACGAACCGCATAAATCGCAAATTCTTCTTTTAAGCGATCAACTTGTTCAGGCGATAAGCCGCTGAAAGAGAACATACCGTTTTGTTCCATGATAAAGCTGAAATCTTGTTCTGCACCGTATTCTTTTTAATAACTGAACGAATAAATGACGCATTTTTTTGATGCGTTCACGCATTTCAGTTAATTCATTTTCCCATTCTTGACGAAGTTGTGGATCATTTAACACCGTTGCTACGGTCGCCCCACCGTGAGATGCTGGGTTAGAGTAGAGGTACGAATAATTGATTTCACCTGTGTTAAAGCGGTTGAAGCAATTTCTGCATTTTCAGCCACAAGGGTAAAGGCACCGACACGCTCATTGTATAAACCAAAGTTTTTTTAGAGAATGAACTCGCCACTAATAATTTTTTTATGATTTGCCGCAAAAGCACGTAAACCGTAAGCATCTTGGTCTAAGCCATTGGCTAAACCTTGATAAGCAAAGTCAAAGAGTGGTAACCAGCCGTTTTTCGCTGAAAGCGCAGCTAATTCTTGCCATTGTTCAGGGAGTTGGGTCAATACCGGTTGGGTTGTGGCAGCAACCGTGTAAAAGCACCACATCGCCTTCGCTTGCTTGGCTTAAATCTTCAAGTAAATGTTCCCAGTCAAGGGCTTTGCGTTCAGCATCATAATAACGATATTCACGAATTGTCATGCCCACCGCATTGAAAATGGCATTGTGGTTTGGCCATGTTGGCGTACTAATCCACACATTTTGAGCTTTGGTTTGGCGTTTGATGAAATTCTGCCGCAATGCGTAATGCACCTGTGCCGCCTAAAGCTTTTGTACCGTTCTTGCTCGATTCGCTTTTAATGACTTCTGAATCTTTACCGAAAAGGAGTTCTTTTGTGCGTTCGTTATAATCGGCAATACCATCGATAGTCAGATAGTTTTTTTCGTTTTTTTCGTTATCAAATAAACGTTTTTCAGCTTCTTTTACTGCACGCATAATCGGCGTTGTACCTTGTGCATCTTTATAAACGCCAATACCTAAATTGATTTTATTTTCACGCGTTTCAGATTTGAATGCTTCGCCTAAGCCTAAGATAGGATCGGCCGGAGCCGCTTTGATATGTTCAAACATAGCTTTTCCTTATGTATGTGTTGTGAGATAAGTAATTTTATACTTCAGCCGATAGATTTTATCAAGAAGAACCTGATAAAAAATCAACCGCACTTTTGATGTTTTTAGATATTCATCAAAAAGTGCGGTTGTTTTTTTCGATTATTTTAATTTCTCAATCGCCCAATTTAAACCAGATTGATAGTCTTCAGGGAGTTCGTGACGAAGTTTTTCAAGCTGTTGAATAATGATCGTTTTGTCTGGATGCGTAATATTGATATGACCTAACTTTCTACCCGGACGAACTTCCTTACCATACCAATGTAACTGAGAGAAAGGCGTGTTCAACCATTGTGGATTATGTTCTGTACCAATTAAATTGACCATGACACTTGGGGCAATAGGTTGTAATGACGGTGTAGGTAAATCCAATAAAGCTCGTAGATGCAATTCAAATTGACTAATGGCACAGCCGAGTTGCGTCCAATGTCCACTGTTATGCACACGAGGGGCAAGTTCATTAATTAATAATTTATCACCCACCACAAAGCATTCCATCGCCATTACACCCACATATTCAAGCTTGTCCATGATTTTTCCGAGCATAGATTCCGCCTGAATTTGTTGGCTTTGTTGTTGAGGGAATGAAACATCTGTCACACTGTAACGTAAAATGCCATTTTGCTGTAGGTTATGCGTCACTGGATAGAAACGTTTTTCACCATTTTTAAATCTTGCGCCTACGATAGACACTTCATAATCAAAAGGAATAAATTTTTCTGCGATAACTTCACCGAATAAATCGTCCGTAATGTCACGTTTGATTATTTTCAGTGATAATCCATTGACCACGGCCGTCATAACCACCGGTACGACGTTTTACCACGACTTTTTTTCGCCCACGTTTTTAAATACTTCAGGCCATTGCGTTTTATCTTTTAATAAACACCATGGTGAGGTAGAGAGATTGAGTTCATCTAGTAAAGATTTTTGGGTAAAGCGATCAGCCAATAAGCCAAAAACATTCTGATTAACGAAATTCTTATGATGACCTAATAACTCGGTTAAAGGTGTTTTTTCCCAACGTTCAATTTCTGCGGTGATGATGGCATCTTTAGGTAAATCAAATACGGGCGCATTGAACTCAAGCGGTTGAACGTGAATATCTAATGGTGCGCCTGCATAACGTAACATTCTGCCGAGTTGACCATTACCAAGCACATAAACGGTAGGATATAGGGTAGAGTTTTGCATAAAATTTCTCATCAAATCTAGCTAAAAAAACAACCGCACTTTAAAAAGTGCGGTCAAATTGAAAGGTGTTTTATGTACGTGGATCAGGATTATCCAATACCACATTAGTTTGATTTTCGCGGAATGCTTGTAGGCGAGCAAATAACGCATCATCCCAACCTGCAAGAATTTGTGCAGCGAGTAATCCTGCATTCGCTGCACCAGCAGGGCCAATTGCTAACGTACCAACAGGAATGCCTTTCGGCATTTGCACGATAGAATAGAGGCTATCAACACCGCTTAACATAGAACTTTTAACAGGGACACCCAATACAGGGCACAAGCGTTTTAGCCGCAATCATACCGGGTAAATGAGCAGCGCCACCCGCACCCGCAATAATCACTTTGTAACCATTCTTTTGTGCATTTTCGGCAAATTCAAACAGTTTGTCGGGGGTTCGATGTGCGGAAACGACTTCAACATGATATGCCACATTGAGTTCATCTAAAATTTGAGTGGCTTTCTTGCATGGTTGCCCAATCGCTTTTTGAGCCCATAACAATAGCAATTTGTGCGGTATTTGACATATTTTTAAAAAAATTTATCTGATAAAAAAACGATGCGTAGAATAGCATATTTGCCTCACTTTTAAGCAAATCGTTTGCTATACGGTAAAAGACTGAAAAATTACATTGCAAGTTTTGTCATAAAAATTTTATCCTAATAGGAGTTTTTTTCTTAGAAATAGAGCAGATTATGTTAGCTAAAGCGAAATATAGAAAAAGATTACAAACAACCTGATTTTTACAGTTACGGATATTTTCCTTGATTTTCAATTAGATCCTAACCATACCGTTGTCACTGCAAAAACAACCTTCCAACGTTTAAATGATGAAGCAACCCATCTACGATTAGATGGTCATGGCTTTCCAATTTGCCTCCATTAAATTCTAATGGCGAAGATTTTCAAACATTATCATCAAGACCACGAAAGTTTAACGTTAGATTTAACCAATCAAAGTGCGGTCAATTTTGAACTTGAAATTGTGACGAATCTAGAGCCTGCACAAAACACCTCTTTACAAGGGCTTTATCAATCAGGTGAAGGCATTTGTACTCAATGCGAAGCAGAAGGTTTCCGTCAAATTACCTATATGCTTGATCGTCCTGATGTATTAGCTCGCTATACAACCAAAAATTACCGCAGATAAAACTAAATATCCTTACTTGCTTTCTAATGGTAACCGCATTGCAAGTGGCGAATTAGAGGATGGTCGTCATTGGGTTGAATGGAATGACCCATTCCCGAAACCAAGCTATTTATTCGCTTTAGTAGCTGGTGATTTTGATTTATTACAAGATACCTTTACGACAAAAAGTGGTCGTGAAGTAGCTTTAGAGCTTTATGTTGACCGTGGCAATCTTGATCGTGCTTCTTGGGCAATGGAAAGTCTGAAAAAAGCGATGAAATGGGATGAAGAGCGTTTCAATTTAGAATACGACTTAGATATTTACATGATTGTTGCTGTGGACTTCTTCAATATGGGCGCCATGGAAAAATAAAGGGTTGAATATCTTTAACTCTAAATTTGTGTTGGCAAATCCACAAACAGCAACCGATGATGATTATCTCGCCATTGAAAGCGTGATTGCGCATGAATATTTCCATAACTGGACAGGAAACCGTGTAACTTGCCGTGATTGGTTCCAATTAAGTTTGAAAGAAGGTTTAACGGTTTTCCGTGATCAAGAGTTTTCATCTGATACGGGTTCTCGTGCTGTTAATCGCATTAATAACGTGAAATTCTTACGTACGGTGCAATTTGCCGAAGATGCAAGCCCAATGTCACACCCAATTCGCCCTGAAAAAGTCATTGAAATGAATAACTTCTATACAGTGACCGTATATGAAAAAGGGGCAGAAGTGATTCGTATGTTGCACACCTTATTAGGTGAACAAGGTTTCCAAAAAGGGATGCAACTCTATATTGCTGAAAACGATGGTAAAGCGGCAACCTGTGAAGATTTTGTCTCTGCAATGGAACGTGCGAATGATGTTGATTTAGCACAATTCCGTCGTTGGTATAGCCAATCAGGTACACCAGAATTATTGATTAGCGATGCCTATGATGAACAAACTCATACTTATCGTTTAACCGTTTCGCAATCTACGCCGCCAACAGCGGACCAAATGGAAAAAGTAAACTTACATATTCCATTGAAAATTGCGCTTTATGATGCCAAAGGCACGAAACAAATGTTACAGCATAACGGTGAGTTGCTAAGCGATGTGTTAAATGTGACAGAAAAAGACCAAGTGTTTGAGTTCCATGGTATTTATGGTCGTCCAACTCCTGCGTTATTATGTGATTTTTCTGCACCGGTGAAGCTCGATTATGATTACACCACAGAGCAGTTATTAGGTTTACTTAAATTTGCAGATAACCAATTTGCTCGTTGGGATGCGGCACAAATGCTGTTTACTCAAGAATTGCGTCGTAATGTGGCGCATTTCCAACAAGGCGAAGCCTTTGACATTTCACCTGATGTTTTGACCGCACTTGCGCATGTATTGGAAAATTACGAACAAGATATCGAATTAGCCACATTAATTCTAACCTTACCAAAAGACATTGAGTTTGCAGAAAGCTTTAAAACGATTGATCCAGATGGCATTTCTGCTGCAAGAGAATTTATGTTGGTACAAATCGCAGAATACTTGAAAGAAGATTTGCTACGTATTTATACCCATATTCGTCTTGAAGATTATCGAGTGACGCAAGAAGATATTGCCTTTACGAGCAATGCGTAATCTTTGTTTAAGTTATTTAGCTTACACCAATCTAGGCAATAATGTGGTGCAAAAACATTACAATAATGCCAATAATATGACAGATACGTTTAGCGGCATTAAATATGGCAACCAAAGCGGCGTTACCTTGTCGTGATGCCTTGTTAGCGGATTTTGAACAAAAATGGCAACATGATGGCTTAGTCATGGATAAATGGTTTGCTTTTACAAGCAACTCGCCCTGATGAAAAACGTATTGGAAATTGTACAAGCATTAATGGATCACCCAAGCTTTTAACTTCAACAATCCAAACCGTTTACGTTCATTAGTGGGTAGCTTTTGCAAATCACAACTTAAAAGCATTCCATCATATTAGTGGTTCAGGCTATCGTTTCTTAACAGACGTCTTTAATTCGTTTAAATGAAAGCAATCCACAAGTGGCTGCACGTTTAATTGAGCCATTAATTCGTTTCTCACGTTTTGATGCACAACGTCAAACGTTAATGAAACGTGCTTTAGAACGATTAAGTGCTGTTGAAGATCTCAAAAGATTTATTTGAGAAGATTGAGAAAGCCTTGTAATAAACAAAAAGTGCGGTTAATTTTGACCGCACTTTCCATTTACAGTGAACTATCCTGAGAGATAAACGAGTATGTATTCTTTGATCCGTAAAGCCATCTTTTTCCCTTGATCCTGAAACCGCCCATGATTTAGTGATTAAATCATTGCACGTAGCGGGTAAATCGCCTTGTCAATTTTTATTGAAGCAGCTTTTGGCTTGTCCACAAGGTTCGCCTAAGCAAGTAATGGGCATTACGTTTAAAAATCCTATTGGGTTAGCAGCGGGCTCAGATAAAAATGCCGAAGCGATTGATGGCTTTGGTGCGATGGGATTTGGTTTTATTGAAGTCGGTACGGTTACGCCTTTGGCACAAGAGGGAAATGCTAAACCTCGTCAATTCCGTTTAGTGGAAGCGGAAGGGATTATTAACCGTAATGGATTCAATAATTATGGCATTGATTACGTGGTCGAGAATGTTAAAAAGGCAAAATTTGATGGTGTAATTGGGATTAATATTGGCAAAAATAAAGTCACGCCACTTGAAAAGGGGAAAGATGATTACTTATTTTGCTTAAATAAAGCCTATAACTATGCAGATTATATTACGGTAAATATTTCATCACCGAACACTCCAGATTTGCGTCAATTGCAGTATGGTGATTATTTTGATGATTTACTGCAAAGTGTAAAACAGCGCCAAAAAGTATTAGCTGAGCAATATAATAAATATGTGCCGATTGCAGTAAAAATTGCACCTGATTTATCCGAGACTGAGCTCGTTCAAATTGCTAGATACGTTACTTCGTCATCAAATGGATGGGGTAATTGCCACTAATACAACGATTTCACGCGACAACGTCACAGGTTTGAAAAAAATGCGGAACAACAAGGCGGCTTAGGGAAAAACCGTTACAGCAAAAAAGTACAGAAATTATTCGAAGATTGCATAAAGAGCTGAAAGGGCAAATTCCGATTATTGGTAGTGGTGGAATTGATGGTGTACAAAATGCACAAGAGAAGATTGAAGCAGGTGCAGAGTTGTTACAAGTTTATTCTGGTTTGATTTTATCACGGCCCAAGCTAGTTAAAGGCTTGGTTCAGGCGATAATAAGAGAGAAATAATATGAAAACATTATTTTAGCCTCTTATTTTGCAGCCGTAGAAAATCTTTTCAACGATTTTAAACAGCATTTTTATTGCATAAAGTGCTGTTTATACACTGCAGGTAATGTCGAAAGCTATGTTGAATACATTGATGAGGCAAAAATATTTTTCATAAATTAGGTTTTGAGTCGATGTTTTGGATATAGCCCAAGAAACAGAAGAGGTTATTAAAGAGAAATTAAATCATACACCGATCCTCTCTACATTTCTGGTGGTAATACGTTTTATCTATTACAAGAGTTGAAAAGAAAGCACTTATTACCACATATAAAAACGAATTGATGAAGGTATGCTTTATCTTGGTGAATCTGCCGAGCTATTATTACCGCCAGCGACATCGAGTATAATCAAATTATGGATGACAGATAGCTATCGATTTGACCAATTATTCAGCTTTTAGAATTTAGTCGATTTTGTAAATTGTTCCATCATTATGGTGAGTTTCCTTTGAAGAGAGCTCACAGAAAACTGTTCAGATCTCATCAATCCAAATTGAATTTACTCCCTTTAACAACAGCTAAGCTGTAATTGTTGATGAAGATAATTACACTATTCAAAACTAATTTATAGGAAAGCCGATGATCAAATATGATTTACATTGCCATAGTACGGCTTCAGATGGTGTTTTTAACGCCTACAGAGCTTGTGCAACGAGCTCATGAACAAGATGTCAATGTGCTCGCTTTATGTGATCACGACACGGTAATGGGCATTGATGAAGCCAAAATCGAAGCAGATAAATTAGGTATTGAGCTAATTAATGGCGTGGAAATTTCAACGAATTGGGAAGGTCGAGGCATCCATATTGTTGGATTAAATTTTGATAAAACACATCCTAAAAATGACCGCACTTTTAGCCGAACAAAAATCACTGAGAGAAAAAAGAGCGGTTGAAATTGGCCATAAATTAGAAAAAGCAGGCGTTCCAAATGCCTATGAAGGCGCAAAAGCGTTAGCCAATGGGGAAGTCACTCGTGCGCATTATGCGCGTTATTTGGTACAAATCGGCAAGGTTTCAAATGATGGGCAAGCCTTTAAGCGTTATCTAGGCTGGTGGAAAATCGTGCTTTTGTCAAAAGCTGAATGGGTAGATATTCCAACGGCGATTGAGACGATTCATGCGGCAGGTGGCGTTGCCGTCATTGCTCATCCTATGCGTTATAACATGACAGGAAAATGGATTCGTCGATTAATTGTTGATTTCAAACAATGGGGCGGTGATGGCATGGAAGTCGCAGATAGTGGACAGACCAAAGATCAGCGTCAATATCTTGCGCGTTTAGCCAATGAATATGACTTAGCCGCTTCTTTAGGGTCAGACTTTTCATTTTCCTTGCGGATGGATTGAATTAGGAAAGAATTTGTTTTTACCCGAAGAGGTAAAACCGATTTGGACATTATTTGAATAATAAAGGGCGGTCAAATCCGCCCTTATTTTATATTTGACTGTTCTCACACAAACCGAGACTCGCGAGAAATTCAATAAATGCGCGAACTTTAGCTGGTAAATGACGACGATTTGGGTAAACCACATAAATATCTAAAGGTTTTTGTTTATATTCAGACAAAATTTCAACTAATTCACCTGAAGCAAGTGCATCTTTTACAAAGAAACTAGGGTGAATTGCTGATGCCCAAGCCCGCTTTTGTCATTTTCTAACAATGCCATACCATTATTGGAAACCACTTTAGATTGAATTTTATAACGCTGAATTTTGATTGGCTTTTGTTGATTGCCAATGCACTTGATTTAATCGATGATTTATAAAGTAAACCTTGGTGATATTCTAAATCATCAGGTGTAAGCGGTGACTCATGAGCCTCTAAATAACCTTGGCGAAGCAACAAAATGCATAGGGGAGCTGCTAATTTTACGCGCAACAAGTGAGCTGTCTTGCATATAGTCGATACGTAATGCTAAGTCATAGCCCTTCCAGCAACGAGATCAACACGCTTGTCTTCAAATTCAATTTCTACGTGTAAATTGGGATGAAGCTCAATAAATTTAGGTAAGTTAGGCGAAATATAAAGTAAGCCAAAATCACGTGGCACAGAGATTAATAAATTACCTTGTAAGCTCGTCGCCATATTACTGATGCTAGAGTCAGCCTCGCTTAAATCTAATAAAATGGCTTGGCAACGTTGGTAATAAAGCATACCAGCTTCAGTTGGTACAATTTTTCGCGTTGTACGTTGTAATAATCGCGTTTTTAAATGTTCTTCTAATTGTGAAACTAATTTACTTGCCATCGCCACAGAAATATTCTGTTGGTTTGCGGCTTGTAAAACTTTGCGTTTCGATCACTTTACAGAAAACCGAAATTGCATTGAGTTTATCCATTTATAAATCCTTTTTGAAAAAAGCTTGATTTTATCGGCGTAAGTTTGCAGTATATCGCCAATTTTACAGAATTCTAGTTATATTTTAGGTAAGCAAATGAGCAAATCTTTAGTGATTGTGGAGTCGCCAGCCAAAGCGAAAACCATCAATAAATATTTAGGTAGCCAGTATGTGGTGAAATCCAGCGTAGGGCATATTTGTGATTTGCCTACTGCAGGGAGTAACACAGGCGAGAAGGCTAAACCAGTTTCCACTAAAGGATTAAGTGCGGAAGAAAAACAAAAATTAAAGCAGAAAAAGACCGTGCGGCCTTAGTGAAAACGTATGGGGATTGACCCCTATGACGATTGGAAAGCCAATTACCAAATTCTACCAGGCAAAAGAAAAAGTGGTAGCCGAATTAAAAATCCTTTGCTAAAAATCCGACCATGTTTATCTCGCAACCGACTTGGATAGAGAAGGAGAGGCTATCGCGTGGCATTTACGCGAAGTGATCGGCGGTGATGATAGTCGTTTTAGTCGCGTTGTATTTAATGAGATTACGAAGAAAGCGATTGAAAAAGCATTCCAGCATCCTGCCCACATTAATATGGATCAGGTTAATCGCTCAGCAAAACCCGTCGTTTCTAGACCGCGTGGTAGGCTTTTTATGGTGTCGCCATTATTATGGAAAAAGTGGCGCGAGGTCTATCAGCCGGACGTGCAATCTGTTGCCGTGAAATTGGTGGTCGAGCGTGAACGTGAAATCAAAGCATTCCAACCAGAAGAGTTTTTGGGAAAATTGAAGCACTAACCCAAACGAGCAAGAAAGAAGACTTACGTTTTGATGTGTGTAGCAATATAAAGGCAAGAAATTTGAGCCTAAAATGAAAAAGAAGCCCAAAAGTGCGGTCGATTTCTTAAAACAAATCACATTACGTTGTCACAGATTTAGAAACAAAACCAACAGGTTCTAAAACCAAGAGCTCCCATTTATTACTTCAACCTTACAACAAACTGCAAGCACGCGTTTAGGTTTTGGGGTGAAGAAAACCATGATGTTGGCACAACGTTTATATGAAGCCGGTTACATCACTTATATGCGTACTGACTCTACCAACTTGAGCCAAGATGCATTAAATATGGCACGCTCTTATATCGAAAGCCATTTTGGCAAAGATTATTTGCCCGCTAAACCGAATTTCTATTCGAGCAAAGAAAATGCACAAGAAGCACACGAAGCGATTCGTCCTTCTGATGTGAAAATGCTCGCGGATCATTTTAAGTGGTATGGATAAAGATGCCGTGCGCTTGTATGATTTAATCTGGCGTCAATTTGTAGCCTGCCAAATGCCGGCTGCACAAATATGACAGCACAACCGTCACTGTAATGGCTGGTGATTATGAATTGAAAGCCAAAGGCCGTATTTTACGTTTTGATGGTTGGACAAAAGTCTTGCCACAATTAGGTAAAAATCCAGAAGACCAAATTTTTACCGGCTGTGAGTTTAAAACGAAACATTAGCACTAAAAACAGTTTCGCTAAGCCAACACTTCACTAAACCGCCCGCTCGTTTTACTGAAGCAGCATTGGTTAAAGAATTGGAGAAACGTGGCATTGGTCGTCCTTCGACTTATGCGACAATTATTTCGACTATTCAAGAACGTGGTTATGTGCGCATTGAAAATCGCCGTTTCTATGCCGAGAAAAATGGGAGAAATAGTTACCGATCGTTTAAATCAATCTTTTACTGATTTGATGAGCTACGATTTCACTGCCAACATGGAAAACGTACTAGACCAAATAGCATCCGGTGAGAAAAATTGGAAGGCTGAGTTAAATCAATTCTTCAAAGATTTTTCTACTCAACTTTCTACGGCTGAGTTAGACGAGTTAGAAGGTGGAATGAAGCCGAATAGCCTTGTACTCACCGATATTGATTGTCCGACTTGTAGCCGAAAAATGGCCATTCGTACAGCAAGCACTGGTGTATTCCTTGGTTGTTCTGGTTATGCTTTACCACCGAAAGAGCGTTGTAAAACGACGATTAATCTCATTCCAGAAGCGGAATTATTAAATGTGTTGGATGAGGCTTCTGAGACCAAAGCCTTAATGGATCGTAAACGTTGTCCGAAAATGTGGCACGGCGATGGATAGCTATATCATCGACCCACATCGTAAATTGCATATTTGTGGTAATAATCCAAATTGTGATGGTTATTTGGTTGAACAAGGCCAATTTAAAATTAAAGGCTATGACGGTCCGATTGTAGAATGCGACAAGTGTGGTGCGGATATGCACTTGAAACTCGGTCGTTTTGGGTAAATATATGGGCTGTACCAACTGTGATAACACCCGTAAGATTTTGAAAAACGGTGAGGTTGCACCGCCAAAAGAAGAGCCGGTTCATTTCCCTGAATTGAAAATGTGAAAAATCTGATGCATATTTTGTATTGCGTGATGGTGCTAGTGGTGTGTTTCATGTCTGCACATAACTTTCCCAAAATCACGTGAAACACGCCCAGCAAAAGTGGCGGAATTAGCCCTTTATCGTGATCGTTTACCAGAAAAATTACGTTATTTAGCCGATGCGCCACAAAAAGACCCAGAGGGCAATGAAGCCATTATCCGCTTTTCAGCCGTAAAGAAAAAAACATCAATATGTTACCTCTGAAAAAGAATGGTAAAGCCACAAAATGGATTGTGGATTATATTGATGGAAAATGGGTAGAACGGAAAAAGTAGGATGAACATTACGGTTTATTGCGGTGCGAGTTTAGGTAATGATTCTGCCTATCAGGCTGCTGCAAAAAAATTAGGAAAATGGATTGCTGATGGTCAACATACTTTAGTTTATGGTGGCGGAAAAATTGGGATTAATGGGTGTGGTTGCATGATACTGTACTTGCTCATCAAGGCAAAGTAATTGGCATTATCCCTCAATTTTTTTACAAGACAGAGAAGTTTCACATCCTAATTTAACCAAGACCGTGGTTGTGGAAAGCATGTCTGAGCGAAAAAATAAAATGATTGAGCTTGCTGATGCTTATATCGCTTTGCCTGGCGGACCTGGCACTTTAGAAGAGATTGCTGAAGTGATTTCTTGGGCGCGAATTGGGAAAAATAATAATCCTTGTATTCTGTTTAATGAAAAGGGGTTATTTTGATTCATTAAAGTCCTTTTTTTAGCCATATGGTGAAAGAAGGCTTTTTACTCAAAGTGATTTTGAGAAAATTTTTATTCTCAAATGATCTCAAGAAATTGAAACCTTTATTGAACATTACCAACCTCCAGAATTAAGAACATATTAAAAAGTGCGGTTAAATTTGACCGCACTATGATTAATGGTGATGATGTTCTGGCTTTTGGTGGCAATTTAGCACGCGCTTTTACCAACAGGAGAAATTAACGTCGCGTAATTCGCTGAATGTTGACAAACTTTTTGATCTTCAAATGGTTCTTTATGAATCACTTTAAGTTTCCAAACACCTTCAATTAATGGAATAAAGTTAACTTTACCTTCTTTTGTCTGTTTTACCAGAAAAAGGCTTGTGGTTCACGGTGAGATGTTGCCGCTTCCATATCTTTTTCACAACAAACGTATCAGACGTTGCGATAATCGTTTCGCCCGCAAGAGGTTGGTCTTTATAGAAAATTTGAAGTGGAAAGCTTTCGCCCTGCTTTAATTGTTTTTGGATCTTTTGAGTGGCACAATTTCAAGTGGTAAACCGATGCGTGTCATTGCCATCTCTGCATTCAATGGTTTCTTACCAACCACAGTAAAGGCTTTACCAAACATTTGAGTTTGTTCGCAATAGAATGCATTTGGTGTGCCTTGTAAGTTATCCATTTTCCAACCTTCATTATTTTGTGACCAGAAAGTTGGTTTATAAGTCGCCGTTACCCAATATGAACCGTCTTTTAACGCTTTTTCTGATTGATATTGGTAGTTTTCACCTTTTTGTACTAATGTTTGCATTTCGCCATCTTGATTGAAGAGTTCCATCGGTGGAAAAATAGCAGACGTTTTTCAGGAATTTTTCAACGTAAGGGTAGTCACCATAAGCTAAATCAGCTTTTAAAACGGAATTGGAAGCAAGTTGTGCCGGTGTTGCAACCCAAACTTCATGAGCTTGTGCGAGCGCAGAGAAACCAAGTAGTGCTGCAATTAATGTTTTTTTCATTGTCTTTCCTTTTTAATCAAAAAATCAATTTATAGAAAGTCTTCGATAGGGCGGATGAGTATAACGAAAAAGAAATGATGAGACGAATGGAAAAAAGTTGATTTTGTGAGGAACTTCACATTTTTAATAAAAAGTGCGGTCATTAAATGATTGTTTTTCGACCGCACTTATTTTAAATAAAAAGCTAAATAGGCTTATTTTTAGAAGGTTTAATGGCTAATAGATTGCAGCTTAATTTACTAATCACATGTTCAGCTGTATTACCTAATAACGCTGCAGATAAACCTGTTCTACCCACTGTGCCTAAAATCACTAATTCAGCTTCAATTTCTTTCGCCACTTCAGGAATCACTTCTTCAGGGAAACCTTCACGTACATGGGTATGATCTTCATCAATACCAAATTTTTGACGTAAGGCTTTCATATTGATAAGGTGTTGACCACGAATACCATTTTCATAACCTGAAGTATTAAATTCAGGTAAATCAATCGCCATATTAATTGGCGCAACAGGGTAAGCTGCCACTAAATGTACGTTACCACGGTTTAAGTTTTCCGCCAAATTCATGCCTGTTGAAACTAACTCTCGGTTGAATTCATCTTGATATTCTTGTTCACCTGACACATTAACAGCGACTAAAATACGGCGTTGGTGTTTCCAGTCGCCATCACGCACCATTAATACTGGGATTGGACATTTACGCAACAATTGCCAATCTACTGGTGTGAAAATCAATGAAGTAAAACTTTCTTCATCTTTAGTATATTTCACAACGAGGTCGTATTGATTTTTTTCAACTTCTTCACGAATTGCATCCGCTTCATTGCTGCTCCATACAATGTGAGATTCAAACTCAATTTCCGGATCAGCATATTTATCTAAATAAAATTGCACAGCTTGACGTTGTTGTTCAACGGCTGTTTTATGCATTTCGCTGCGTTCTTCAGAAGAAAGAAGCGCTGACATCTCATACGATAAGTCATAAACACTCAAAAGGGTGGTGATTTTTACCTTTGTTTCATTTTGCTGTTCTTTAACAAGACGAACAGCACGAGCTAGAGCATATTGTTTTTCGTTATCAGGATTGAGTACAACAAGAATATTATTAAATTTCATAAAACCTCCAAGATATGAGATATCAATAGGATAGAAAAGATTTTTAAACGATGACAAGAACCGATTATCAAAAAGTGATCTCGTGCAAGTTTTTGTTTCAAATGTTAAAAAGCGTGAAAACTCACGCTTTTAATTTATTCTGCTAATTGGATTTTGGTTTTATGTACACCGGTTAAATCAATCAAGGCATTAATATCATTAATAGTAATGTATTTACCTTGAACAGAGAGTACACCCAATTTTTGGAAACGACCAAGTAAACGACTGATGGTTTCAACAGTTAAACCAAGATAGTTACCGATATCACTACGGGTCATGGTTAAACGGAATTCTTTCGCTGAGAAACCACGAGCGGAATAACGTTTTGATAGATTATGGATAAATGCCGCTAAACGTTCTTCAGCATTCATTTTAGACAGTAATAAAATCATTTCTTGATCGCTTTTGATTTCACTACTCATTAAACGCATAATTTGCTGACGAAGTTTAGGCATTTTTCCAGATAAGTCATCTAAGATATCAAATGGAATTTCACATACCATGGCAGTTTCTAAAGCCTGTGCAAAACTTGGATGTTGCATATTTGTGATCGCATCAAAGCCCACTAAATCACCAGGTAAGTGGAAAGAGGTAATTTGTTCTTCACCGGCTTCGCTAATGGTATAAGTTTTAATGGTTCCAGAACGAATCGCATAAATGGAATTCAGTGTATCACCGGCTTTAAAAAGGACTTGAGATTTTTGGATGGGTTTTTTACGCTCGATGATATTATCAAGTTGATCGAGTTCATGTTCGTTCAATGTAAAGGGATGCAAAGTTGACTAATACTGCAATCCTGACAATGAATCGCACAACCACCAGATTGAACTCTGCGCCCTGATTTGGTTTCTGAAACGAAATTCTTCATTTATTCCTCAAATCGATAAATATAGTGTAAAATTGATCTAACGCAATTATTCTACCACTAAATAGTCAATTTCAGTAGTTATCGAAGAGCAAATCAATATGGCTGCAGAAAAATTAACCAAAAACGTTTAATACAAATTATTATCATGCTGATTATTTTAGTCAGCGCATTCGTTTAGCGATATCTATTGTAATAAGTGCGGTCAAATTTTTGATAGTTTTGAGGAAGAGAGGAAGAGCCACAAATTTGTGGCTCTTTTGTTTTGAAGATAACATCTGTTTATTAATCTGTTTATATCGTCAGATTAGCCACATATAATCTTGAAAGATAAAAAGTTCGGTCAATTTATAAGAAGATTTCAAGAACGATAAAAATCCTGTATAATCTCAGAAATTTTTTTGTTCAATTTTAAGCTTTTGTAACTGAATGATCGAAACCTCTACAAACCATTCCTGAACTCGTCTCATGGGCGAAAGAGCGGAATTTTCGTTAAATCTGCCGACAGAGCGTTTGGTGTTTTTACTGGCCATTGCTATTTATAACAATGAACGTTTAGATGGCGAGATGCTAGAAACCGATTTAGTGGATATTTTTCGCCATACAGCCAATGCCTTTGACCAATCAACGGATGCGATTGCCACCCGTGCCAATAATGCTATCAATGAACTGGTGAAACAGCGTTTTTCTTAACCGTTTCAGCAGTGAATTTACTGAAAGGCCTTTCCATTTATCGTCTCACCCCACTGGGTGTTGGCGTATCAGATTATTATATTCGTCAGCGTGAATTTTCTGCGTTGCGTCTTTCTGTACAGCTTTCTATTGTGGCTGATGAAATTCAGCGTGCATCTGATGCAGCAGAAGAAGCTACAGCAAAAGGGGAGAATGAGCACTTTTGGCGCCGGAATGTTTTTCGCTCCGTTAAAATATTCAGTAGCAGAGATTTTCGATAGCATTGATTTATCACAACGTGTGATGGATGAAAATCAGCAGCATTAAAGAAGAAATTGCAAATTTACTTACCAAAGATTGGCAGGCGGCAATTTCTAGCTGTGAACGTTTATTAGATGAAACCTCAGGCAATTTACGTGAGTTACAAGATACCTTAAATGCCGCGGTGATAAGTTACAGGCTCAATTATTACGTATTCAAGATTGTGTAATTGGTCACGATGAGCTGTATTTTTATTGAACAATTAATTACCGATTTACAATCCAAACTTGACCGTATTATTAGCTGGGGACAACAAGCTATCGATTTATGGATTGGTTATGACCGTCACGTGCATAAATTTATCCGTACCGCCATTGATATGGATAAAAACCGCGTATTCTCACAACGCTTGCGTAATTCTATCCACAGCTATTTCGATCATCCTTGGTTCTTGTGGACAGCCCAAGCGGAACGTTTGGTCGATCTGCGTGATGAAGAAATGGTATTACGTGAAGATGATGCATTGGGTGAATTACCTGAAGAGTTGCAATATGAATCTTTGGCCGATTTACATGATCAAATCATCGAACATATGCAAGGCTTACTCATTCAATACCGTGAAAAATAATCGTCCGATTGATTTAAGTTTAGTCTAAAAGAACAATTAGAGGCTTATCCACTTTCCCGTCATTTTTGATGTGGCGCGTATTATTGTGGATCAAGCAGTGCGTTTAGGTATGGCAAATGATGATTTAGCCGATCTTTTATCCGCAATGGCAGGAAATTAACGATTACGGCGCAGAAGTGCAAGCGCATGTAATTGATAAGTATTAATTTCGTGGCTTACCCCAAAAACGAATTTATAAAATGAGAAATTAACCATGACAGATATTCAAGATGTAATTTCCCCGAAATTGGCAAATGCCATTGCTAATCCTATTTTCCCGGCAGTGGACAGCTTTGTTGCGTTCAGGTCGCCATATCAGCACAGATCAATTAGATAATCATGCTTTTTGATGGATTTCCAAAATGAGTTGGATGGCTTTTTATCGCCGTTACAACGTGGAATTAATTCGTGCACCGGAAGGCTTTTTCTATTTACGTCCTAAAGCAACGACGTTAATCGCTCGTTCAGTGCTTTCTGAATTAGAGATGTTAATAGGAAGGTACTTTGCTATTTATATTTAAGCCCAGAACGTTTAGCACAGCAAGGTATCTTCAGTACACAAGAAGTCTATGATGAATTACTCAACTTGGCAGACGAAGGTAAATTATTAAAAGCCGTCAATCAGCGTTCCAGCGGTTCAGATTTAGATAAGCAAAAATTATCTGAAAAAGTACGTGCGGCGATCGGTCGTTTACGCCGTTTAGGCATGATTCATACCGTGGGCGAACAGCATAGCGGTAAATTTACTATTTCAGAATCAGCTTTCCGTTTTGGGGCTGAAGTCCGTTCAGGTGATGATCCATTAGAAGCGCAAGCACGTTTAATTCGTGATGGGGAAGCCGCAACACCACAATCTCTCGAATTGGAAAAACAAGCAAAAGCGGCAAGTCATGCTGATGACCTAGATGATGAAGAAAGTGCGGTCGAAATTGATGAAGAATTTGATGATGCAGGAGAACAAGAATAATGTCTGATGTATTAGAACTTGAAAATGAAATCTATCAAGACGAACCTGAGCAATCAATCGAAAAGGTTGAAGAAGAATTTATTGCTCCTGTATTAAACCAACATAATGGGGTCGAACGAGGAAAATTCCGTTCACTGACCTTAATTAACTGGAATGGTTTCTTTGCCCGTACCTTTGACTTGGATGAATTAGTGACCACACTTTCGGGTGGTAATGGTGCCGGTAAATCCACAACCATGGCGGGTTTTGTCACAGCGTTAATTCCAGACTTAACCTTATTGCATTTCCGTAATACCACAGAAGCAGGCTCAACAGGCGGCTCTCGTGATAAAGGGCTTACACGGTAAATTACGTCCAGGTGTGTGTTATGCGGTATTGGATACCATCAACTCACGTCATCAACGAATTCTCGTGGGTGTGCGTCTGCAACAAATCGCTGGCCGTGATAAGAAAGTGGATTTAAAAACATTCTCGATTCAAGGTGTAGAATTATCCTTAAATCCGACCGCTCTTTTCACCGAAACAGTCGGTGAACGTCAAGCGCGCGTACTCAATTTAAATGAATTAAAAGACAAAATTGAAAATCTTGGTGCGCAATTTAAACAATATCATTCCATCACCGATTATCATGGCATGATGTTTGATTTGGGTATTATTCCAAAACGCTTACGTAGTGCTTCAGACCGTAGCAAATTCTATAAATTAATCGAAGCATCTTTATATGGTGGTATTTCCAGCGCTATTACCCGTTCTTTACGTGATTACTTATTGCCAGAAAACCTTGGTGTGCGCAAAGCCTTCCAAGATATGGAAAGTGCGTTACGTGAAAACCGTATGACCCTTGAAGCAATTAAAGTCACCCAATCTGACCGTGATTTATTCAAACATTTAATCACCGAAACCACTAATTATGTGGCATCAGATTATATGCGTAATGCCAATGAACGCCGTGGTAATATCGAAGCGGCTTTAGGTTTTCGTCGTGATTGGTATAAAGCAAAAGCTGAGCAAGAGTTATCGCAACATCGACTAATCGATTTAAGCCGTGAAGCAGCTGAATTAGCAGAAAATGAACGTACTTTTAGAAGTAGATCACCAAAGTGCGGCAGACCACTTAAAACTTGGTATTAAATGCGTTACGTCATCAAGAAAAAGTATCGCGTTATCAAGAAGATGTGGCTGAACTTACAGAAAAATTAGAAGAACAAAAAATAGTTGTGGAAACCGCAACCGAACAGCTTGAAGAAAGCCAAGCACAATTTGAGCAAACAGAACTTGAAATTGACCAAGTGCGTGCGCAACTTGCGGATTATCAACAAGCATTAGATGCACAACAAACCCGTGCATTGCAATATCAACAAAGCGATTACTGCGCTTGAAAAAGCGAAAACCTTATGTGGTTTAGCAGATTTAAGCGTGAAAAATGCGGAAGATTACCAGCAGAGTTTGCTGCCCATGCAGAAAGTCTTACCGAGCAAGTGCTTGAGTTAGAACATAAAATGTCGATTTCTGAAGCGGCCAAATCACAATTTGATAAAGCCTATCAGTTAGTGTGCAAAATTGCTGGTGATATGCCTCGTTCAAGTGCTTGGGAAAGCGCTAAAGAATTATTGCGTGAATATCCAACACAAAAATTCAGGCACAACAAACCCCCACAATTACGCGCAAAATTACATAGAGTTAGAGCAGCGCTATGCTCAACAACAAAGTGCGGTTAAATTATTGGCTGATTTTTAATCAACGAGCTGATTTATCTTTAGAAACCGCTGATGAACTTGAAGCATACCACGCTGAACAAGAAGAACTCATCGAAAGTTTGAATGAAGAACTTGCTGAGCAAGTAGAAAACCGTTCAACCTTGCGTCAAAAACGTGAAAAGTTTGACCGCACTTTACGAAGAAAAATGCTCGTAAAGCACCGGCTTGGTTAACTGCTCAAGCGGCTTTAGAACGCTTACAAGAGCAAAGTGGTGAAACATTTGAACATAGCCAAGATGTGATGCATTTTATGCAATCACAATTGGTGAAAAGAACGTGAGCTGACTATTCAACGTGACAATTTAGAGAAGCAACGTCAACAATTAGATGAGCAAATTTCTCGTTTAAGCCAACCAGATGGTTCTGAAGATGCTCGCTTGAATGTGCTTGCAGAACGCTTTGGCGGTGTATTGCTTTCTGAATTATATGATGATGTACCAATTGAAGATGCACCTTATTTCTCGGCACTTTTATGGTCCTGCACGTCATGCTATTGTTGTACGAGATCTCAACACGGTACGCGAACAATTAGCTAATTTAGAAGATTGTCCAGACGATTTATATTTAATCGAAGGTGACCCAAATGCCTTTGATGACAGCGTACTAGTCCCAAAGAGCTTGAAATGGGCGTTGTGGTGCAAAAGTGTTCTGATCGTGAATTACGTTATTCAAAATTCCCGCAAATTCCATTATTTGGACGTGCAGCACGTGAAAAACATTTAGAAGAATTACAAGCTAAAGCGTGATGAGATTGCGGAAGAATACGCACAGATCGCCTTTGATGTACAAAAATGTCAACGTTTACTACGAACACTTTAGTCAATTTGTTGGCTTACATCTAGCCCTTGCGTTCCAAACCAAATCCAGAAGAGGTGATGGCGGAAATCAAATCAAGAACGCAATGAAATTGATCGCGAGCTCAATCAATTCTCAGCACTGAGCAACAAATTCGCATTAAATTGGATAATGCCAAAGAAAAAATGCAATTGTTGAATAAGTTAATGCCGCAGCTTAACTTGCTTGCTGATGAAGAATTACTTGATCGCATTGAAGAGTGCCGTGAACAATTAGACATCGCAGAGCAAGATGAAAGCTTTTATTCGTCAACATGGCGTTGCGTTGTCACAATTAGAGCCGATTGCCAATACCTTACAAAGTGATCCAGAAAACTATGAACGCTTAAAAGCTGATTTAACCCAAGCTGTTGAACGTCAAAAACAAGTACAGCAACGTGTATTTGCTTTAGCAGATGTGGTACAACGTAAAAATCACTTCAGTTATGAAGATGCTGGTCAAGCAGAAACATCAGAGCTTAATGAGCAACTTCGTCAACGTTTAGAGCAATTACAGGCACAGCGTGATACTCAACGTGAACAATTACGTCAAAAACAAAGCCAATTTGCACAATACAACCAAGTATTTATCCAATTGCAAAGTTCTTATGACAGTAAAAATCAGTTGTTGAAAGAATTAATTGCTGAGATTGGTGAATTGGGCGTGCGTGCTGATGAAGGGGCGAGAGGAACGTGCAAGAAATCGCCGTGATGAGTTGTATCAACAACTTTCAACCAGTCGTCAACGTCGTTCTTATGTTGAAAAACAATTAACACTCATTGAAAGCGAAGCGGAGAACTTAAATAAACGCATTCGCAAAGCGGAACGTGATTACAAAACTCAACGTGAGTGGTTGTGGCAGCGAAAGTTAGCTGGTGCGTGGTTCTGCGTTTATCTCGCAATTCTGATGTGGAAAAACGACTCAATCGCCGTGAGTTAGCTTATTTATCTGCTGATGATACGTTCAATGTCGGATAAAGCCTTAGGGTGCACTACGTACTGCAGTGGCAGATAATGAATATCTACGCGATGCATTGCGTATTTCTGAAAGATAGCCGTAAACCGGAAAAATAAAGTCCGCTTCTTCATTGCGGTCTATCAACATCTTCGTGAACGTATTCGTCAGGATATTATTAAAACAGATGATCCGATTGATGCAATTGAGCAAATGGAAATTGAGCTTAATCGCTTAACAGAAGAATTGACTGGCCGTGAGAAAAAATTGGCGATCAGTTCTGAAAGTGTGGCGAATATTATGCGTAAAACCATTCAACGTGAACAAAATCGTATTCGTATGTTGAACCAAGGGTCTACAAAATATTGCCTTTCGGTCAGGTGAAATCGGTACGTTTAGTGGTCAATATTCGTGATACACATGCGATGTTACTTGATGCGCTGTCAGGGTAAACAGGAAGAATATCAAGATTTATTCAATGATAATCGCATTACCTTCTCTGAAGCTATTGCGAAACTTTATCAACGCATTAACCCGCATATTGATATGGGCCAACGCACAGCACAAACTATCGGTGAAGAATTATTGGATTACCGTAATTACCTCGAGTTAGAAGTTGAAGTCTTCCGTGGTGCAGATGGCTGGTTACGTGCTGAAAGTGGCGCATTATCGACAGGGTGAAGCGATCGGTACGGGTATGTCAATCCTATTAATGGTTGTACAAAGCTGGGAAGAGGAAAAGCCGCCGTATTCGCGGTAAAGACATCGTACCATGTCGTTTACTATTCTTAGATGAAGCGGCGCGTTTGGATGGTAAGATCCATTTCCACCTTGTTCGAACTTTGCGAACGTTTGGATATGCAATTACTTATCGCTGCACCGGAAAAACATTAGCCCTGAAAAAAAGGACAACCTATAAACTGGTGCGTAAAATCGCCCGGCCACCAAGAACAAGTTCATGTGGTTGGTTTGCGTGGCTTTGGCGCAACAGAGTAGTTTTTTAAAGCGGTCAAAGCAATTGGCCGCTTTTTTCATGGTTATTTTTATGAGAATTTAGGACGAATTATGCACAACCTTATTTTTAGCCATTCTATGTAGTGTTGCCGTATCAGTGTTACTCAAAAGTTGCTCGCAAGAAAAAAATATCATTATTGAACAAGCAATTGCGTTTAACTATATTGTCGCCATTTCATTAAGCTATTTCTTACTCAAACCTGATTTCAAAGGATTAGAATTTACCGAATATCTAGCACAAAGTGATAGCACACCTATTTTCCTGGCGTTAGGTATTTTATTACCAACCGTATTTATCATTATGTCTAAAGCCGTTGAATTTGCGGGTATCGTGCGTTCAGATGCAGCACAACGCTTATCGTTATTTCTACCGATTGTTGCCTCTTTTATTATCTTCCATGAAACATTAAGTCAGCCCAAAATCGTTGGCATTATTTTGGCATTCATCGGTTTATTCTGTATTTTGAATAAATCGAATGAACAAAGTGCGGTCACTTTTTAAAGGTATTTTAGGCTTAATCGGTGTTTGGTTTGGTTATGGCACCATTGATATCTTATTCAAACAAGTAGCCAAAAGCGGGGGAGCATTCCCAACCACATTATTCATCGCTTTCTCATTAGCCGCTTGTGTCATGTTCCTGTATTTATTCCTAAAACGCACTCAGTGGACAGTGCCAAGCTTTATTGGTGGAATTATTTTAGGTATATTGAATTTCTTCAACATCCTGTTTTACATTAAAGCGCACCAAAGTTTCGGACAAAACCCAACCTTAGTTTTTGCGGGAATGAATATTGGTGTTATTTGTTTAGGGTACCATCACCGGCGCATTTTTCTTCAAAAGAAAAAATAAGCAAAATCAACTGGTTTGGTGTGCTTATCAGCCTTTCAGCAATTTTTCTGTTTATATTATTTAGATAAAATTTTGGCTTAATTATGGCAAACAACTTTTAGTTTTTTATCTACGATTACGAAAGTTTTGGTATCAATCCGGCAAGTGATCGTCCAGCTCAATTTGCTGGTATTCGTACCGATGCAGATTTCAATATCATTGGTGAGCCTGTTATGTTGTATTGCAAGCAAACCAATGATTATTTGCCTGCCCCGGAAGCCGTAATGGTCACAGGAATTACACCACAAGAATGTAATGAAAAAGGGATTCCTGAACCTGAATTTGCCGCAAAAATTTTAGCTGAGTTTTCACAACCCTAATACTTGTGTGATGGGTTACAACAACATTCGTTATGACGATGAAATGACTCGTTATACCTTTTACCGTAACTTCATCGATCCCTATGAATACAGCTGGAAAAATGGCAATTCTCGTTGGGATTTACTGGATTTAGTACGCGCCTGTTATGCTTTGCGTCCAGAAGGGATAAATTGGGCTTATGACGATGATGGCATGCCAAGCTTTCGCTTAGAAAAGCTAACCAAAGCAAATGGCATTGAGCATGAAAATGCCCATGATGCGATGGCGGATGTGTATGCAACTATCGCTATGGCTAAATTAATCAAAGAAAAGCAGCCTAAATTATTTCAATTCTTCTTTGAGCATAGAGGTAAAAAGGAAATTGAGAAACTGATCGATACCGCTGAAATGACACCATTAGTGCACGTTTCGGGCATGCTAGGAAATTATCGCGGCAATTGTGCTTGGGTAGCACCATTAGCATGGCATCCAACTAATCAAAAATGCCGTAATCGTCTGTGATTTATCAGGTGATATTGATAATTTACTCAGTAAAAGTGCGGTTGATTTGCGACAAGATTTATATACCAAGAAAAGCGAGCTAGAAGAAAGGGGAGTTTCATCAGTTCCATTAAAATTGGTTCATATTAATAAATGCCCAATTTTGGCGCCTGCAAAAAACGTTACTGCCAGAAAATGCAGCTCGTTTAGGGATAGACAGACAACATTGCTTAGATAATTTAGCAAAATTGCGCCAATCCTTAGATATTCGCGAGAAAAGTTATTGAAATCTTCTCAGAAGAACGCGAATTTGAGCCGAGTGATAATGTAGAAACTGAACTTTATAACGGTTTCTTTAGCAATGCCGATAAAAACAATATGGCTATTTTACGCGATTTACCGCCTGAAAAATTAGCTGAGCATGGTTTAGCATTTGAAGATAAACGAATTCCTGAATTGTTATTCCATTATCGTGCCAGACATTTCTATAAAACTCTAAATCGTGCTGAGCAAATCAAATGGCAAAAAAATATCGCCAACGTAAATTAGAACAAAGTGCGGTTAAATTTGAGGAAAGTCTACAACGGTTAGCGGAGGAATATTCGGATAATCCAACCAAACTGAATTTACTACAACAGGTTTATGAATACGGAGCAAAACTGTTATCTTAACCTTATGCACATCGTGACATAGTCACACAATGTCAATCATCAAAAACGTAAATCTTAATCCCTAGAGATTTACGTTTTTCTTTCTTTAAATCTGATGATATTCACCTCATAAAAATAACGCAGAATTCACGTAGCGTTGTCATTATTTTGATACATATAAACTCTTTATTTTTCCTCACATAACAACTTTAGAGTGTATAAATCATTATTTAATCTTATTGCAAAGGTGTTGCTAGAGCTAGATTTTGCATCGCTTGAGTGGTATTTACAACCTGTGCATAACTTTGTGATTTTATTAATACGTAGCTTTTCACTAACCTTGTAATTGATTTCGCATAATGTATATATGTTAAATTAAATATATAAATATGTCACAAATCAAATAGAGTGACTATCCTACTTTTCATGCATTACTCAAAATAAGGTGATTTTGGGTTGTGGATATAAAAAGAAATAAATGGATGTCTTTGAAATGGAATAATTAGAATTAGTATGAAATTTGTAGATAACGCTATGTGAATTCTGAATACAATTGCGTACATCAATTCTGCAGATTTCATTATTCTTGATCTGATAATGAGAATTTATTTTACATATATCACCTAAATGAGAATAATTAACATTGATTTTCTCTTTTTGTTATTAGTGACTTATAGAAAATAATTTTTATACTTGACTATTCTCATTTGTGAGATTAGAATGCACACCGATGACAAGTTAAGCAGTCTTGTTTTTTTATTTTTTTAATCTCTACTTAATAAGGAAAGGAGTTGGTTATGCTTAATAAAAGCAATCTGCAGATAAGTTAAATGAACAAATCAATTTAGAGTTCTACTCTTCTAATGTTTATTTACAAATGAGTTCTTGGTGTAGCAAGCACGGTTATGAAGGTGCTGCAGCATTTTTACTTCGTCATGCTGATGAAGAATTAGAACACATGCAAAAATTATTCAAATATGTGAGTGAAACAAGTGGTATGCCACTTTTAGGTAAAATTGATGCACCTAAGAATGACTACAAATCACTTAAAAGAAGTATTTGAAACCACACTTGAACATGAAAAACTCGTTACTTCTAAAATTAATGAATTAGTTGAAGTGACTTTTGCAAACAAAGACTATTCTACTTTTAACTTCTTACAATGGTATGTTGCAGAACAACACGAAGAAGAAAAATTATTCAATAGCATTATTGATAAATTTAACTTGCTGGGTGAAGACGGTCGTTCGCTTTACTTTATTGATCGTGATTTAGCAACATTATAATTTTAGAAGGAGAATACAAAATGTTATCAGCAAACGTAATCAAATTATTAAATGATCAAATGAACCTTGAGTTCTACTCTTCAAACCTTTACTTACAAATGAGTGCATGGTGCGAACAAAATGGTTTTGAAGGTGCAGCTAAATTCTTATCAGAACACGCTGCAGAAGAAATGCAACACATGCGTAAATTATTCACTTATTTAAATGAAACTGGTGCATTAGCGGTAATCACTGCAATTGAAGCACCTGCGCATGAGTACAAATCATTAAAAGAAATCATTGAATTAACTTACGAACACGAAAAATTGATCACAAGTAAAATCAATGAATTAGTGGGTAAAACTTTTGAAGAAAAAGACTACTCTGCATTCAATTTCTTACAATGGTATGTTGCAGAACAACACGAAGAAGAGAAATTATTCAGCGGTATTTTAGACAAATTAAATCTTCTTGGCGAAGATGGCAAAGGCTTATTCTTAATCGATAAAGATTTAGGTAACCTTGCTGGTCAAACCGCTTAATTAGATAATCATAAAGCTTAGTAGAAATACTAAGCTTTTTATTTTTACCCATAAATTGTGACAACGTATCAAATTATTTTAAACTTCCCTTTTCATCTTTGAATACAAGTTGATGAAATTTAAAACAACCACACGTTTTTAATGAAATTTTACTTGCAACGAAGTAAGATAAACGTATAATTCAGAACAACCCAAATGCCTGGGTGGCGAAATTGGTAGACGCAGCGGATTCAAAAATCCGCCGGTGAATAACCGTGTCGGTTCGAGTCCGACCCTAGGCACCACAGAATTTATAAGCTCTGAAGTTGATTCAGGGCTTTTTATTAACTAAAGTTAATCAATATGACAGAACAAAAACCAAGATAAAAAAACAAACTTATAATTTCAATAAATTGCAAAAACGTCTTCGCCGTAATGTAGGCAATGCAATTGCTGATTTTCGGCATGATTGAAGATGGCGATAAAGTGATGGTTTGTCTTTCTGGTGGCAAAGACAGCTATACACTTCTTGATATTTTATTAAATTTACAACAAAAGCGCACCGATTAAATTTGATATCGTTGCAGTCAATTTAGACCAAAAACAGCCCTGGTTTTCCTGAGCATGTTTTTACCTGAATATCTGCAAAGTATTGGTGTGGATTATAAAATCGTTGAAGAAAAATACTTATGGCATCGTGAAAGAGAAAATCCCAGAAGGCAAAACAACGTGCTCTCTCTGCTCTCGCCTACGCCGTGGTATTTTATACCGTACAGCAACCGAACTTGGAGCAACAAAAATTGCACTTGGACACCATCGTGACGATATGCTGGCTACCCTGTTCCTGAATATGTTCTACGGTGGAAACTAAAAATCGATGCCACCGAAATTAATTTCAGATGACGGCAAACAAATCGTGATTCGTCCATTAGCTTATTGTAAAGAAAAAGATATTGAAAAATATGCTGTAGCCAAAGAATTCCCTAATTATCCCTTGTAATTTATGTGGTTCTCAACCTAATTTACAACGTCAAGTAGTGAAAGAAATGCTGAATACTTGGGACCGTCAATATCCTGGACGCTTAGAAACCATGTTTAGTGCGATGCAAAATATTACGTTGTCACACTTATGTGATCCCAAAAACTCTTCGATTTCAAAAGGCATTAAACATGGTCAATCACTTGATGGCATTGAAGGGGATACCGCATTTGATGAAGAACGCATCGAACCAATGAAATTTGATGATGAAGATGCCTCTGACTACTCCTATAATGAAAATGATCAGCTTTAAAGAAGTGAATTAATATGATTATCGTACAAGGAAAAACAAATCGAAACCGACGCCTTTGGCTATGTTACTTAATATTGCTGATTGGAATGAGGATGTAGCAAAAACACATCGCTCAGCTAGAAGATGTAGAACTGACCGAAGCTCACTGGGAAGTGATTTATTTTTGTGCGTGATTTCTATCAAGAATATAACACCTCCTGCGATTCAGAATGCTGGTAAAAGCAATGTCAGAAAAATTAGGTGCCGATAAAGGCAATAGCCGCTATTTTGCAACGACTCTTCCCTGACGGACCAGCTAAAGCAAGCAACCAAATTGGCGGGGTCTGCCAAAACCAGCTAAATGCTTATAGAATAACGTAACCGCGCGATAAAGTGCGGTTATTTTTCGAAAATTTAATCCAGATAAAACAATAATAAAATCTATGCATTAAGTGGATATTGAAAAATTCCAGTTAAATGGATTCTGATATTGAAAAAAGGGCGCTAAACGCCCTTTCCATTATTCATCACAGATTTCTTGCTGTACTGGTTCTATTGATTTCTTAATAGCTTCAGTTAATTTAACTGATTCGTCATATCACCGTTTAGAATTTCACCACCGGTTGTCTTAGCTAGGCAATCCGTATTATTCCAAGGCAATTTATATTGACGATATTAATTTTTAATTTTGGGTCTTTCTTTCGCTTCTTTTTAATGAGCTCTACAGGCGCTGCGATTCGTACTAATCGCCATTACCTTCGGTGATTAACACAATTAATGCTTCACGTTCTTTTCCATCGACCATGGTTAAAAGCTTTTTGTAATCCTTCATAGATCGGTGTGCCCGGAACCCGATGATCGCGAACCTGCATTTTGTTTAGTTTAGCTTTTTAATGTACCGCGTTGTGCCGCAGTAAATATGCCATGATTGGTAGCATAAGATGCTTTTTCGAAGTAGATAAACAACTTTTTAGTTCGACTAAACCAATATCCACTGCCGTTGGAATATTGTTAATTAATTCAGCTACCGATTTTTTGGATGCTACGGATCGATTTGGTTTGCGCTCCATGTAATAGATATCTTGTTGCGTGATTCCATATTTTGCTGGATTTCTTAATTTTTCGTCAAAAATCGCTACTTTTTTTGGCGCTTTCTAATAAGTTATAGCGCATTCCTGAAGCATTATTAAAAAAATGATTGCCATCTGTGGTGCATCAGTTGGCTTTTCTACTACTCGACAGTTTTTTCCGGTTCTGGCTTGGGCTCTTCTACTTTCGGTTCTTCTTTTGGTGGTTCTTGAACTGGCTCCGGTTTTGGTTCTTCCACTTTAGGCTCTTCTTTCGGTGGCTCTGGTTTAGGCTCTTCTTTCTTCGGTTCTTCGATCTTTAGGGTGGTTCTACTTTGGGCGGTACAACCGGTTCGCGGTTAAGCCACCACCAAGCCAATAACCCTAGTAGTAATAAAAGAAGCGGTAAAGCCAATAGCACCAACGGCGTTTTGGTGCAGCAAGGGAACAACTGGTGGCGGAGCCGGTGGTTCTACTTTTTTGCCAATTCCCCAACCAGTGATAACTGGTTCATTATTTACTAAATAGATTTGTCGAGTATCATGAGCAGCCCCTTCCACCAATTGACTAACCAAGCACCTTTGTTCAGGTGTTAGTACGCCTTTTAGTCGTCAGCTCCTGATTCAATGTCATAATCGCATTTAGGCGCTGTTGAATCAGTGAGATTGTTGGTTTAAATTGCTTATCTTCTTGCATTTCTTGAGTAATCAAGACTGGCTGACCTTCTAGCTCGCTATACCATTCCACAGTAACCTGATCGGCTTTTATTTCTGGTTTTTGCAAATAAAGTGGCGGTACTTGGTGGCAAATGGCTACGCAAGATTTTAATTATTTCATCATAATGGACAAGAAGTGCGGTCACATTTTGATTAATTTCTTGCAATTTAAAACGAGCTAGACGTTGCATAAGCGTTCCTTATTCACACTCATCAGTTTTAGTCATAGGTTTAATAGCTTGATTCACCATACTCACCACTTGTTTCTGATTATTTGCGGTAAATACTTTTCCGCCAGTAGCGCTAGCTACATAGTTGGCAGCTCTAGCCCCCAATATCAACCATTTCACTTTTAAACGCGGTTTTTGTCTGGCTATTTGATTTGCTAGGCCACAAATATCTGCTGTATTGCAGTTATCTTTTCCATCACTTAAAATCAAAAATGAAAGCATCGCGTTTTACTCCCATCAACCATAGAGCTAGCAACCTGTAATCCGTTGTATAGTGGAGTACCGCTGCTGTCACCTTCTGCAGGTGTCATTGCTTGAATTTTTAGCTTTAAGCGCATTACGTTTTACCTGGTGAATAGAAACCATGATTGGTTGCAGCTGGACAAGTTCTTAATGAAACTAAGCCGATATCCACATTTTTACCAATACTATTAATAATGTTGGTAGAGGCTTTTTCGCTAGTAGATAAGCGATTTGGTAAGCTGCATATATTGAATCTCTTCATCGCTGCACTATGTCTCTGCACGTTGAATGAAGGCATCAATGGTTTTGTGAGCTTTCCTAGCCATAGTAAAAAGCAGTGATCCAGAATTATCAAAAGACCATCACCATTTGTGGTGTTTCACCTGGTTTTGTATTTCGGCTTACACTTTTTTTGAGGTGGTTGTTTAGGCTCTTCCTTCGGTGGTTCAACAACAGGAGTTCTACTTTCAGCTCTTCCTTAATAGGCTCTTGAACAGGCTCTGATTTAGGCTCCTCAACCTTTGGTTCCTCCTTTGGAGGCTCCGGTTTAGAGCTCTTCAACCTTTGGTTCCTCTTTTGGAGGTTCTGGTTTAGGCTCCTCAATTTTTGGTTCTTCTTTTTCGGTTCTTCTACCTAGGCGGTTCCACTTTAGGGGAAATAAAAGGTTCACGATTAAACCACCACCAAGCCAATAAACCGAGTAGCAATAAAAGAAGTGGTAATAACCAATAACACCAACGGTGTTTAGGTGTTACCACAGGGACAACCGGTGGCGGAGCCGGTGGTTCTACTTTTTCCCAATTCCCCAACCAGTAATAACGGGTTCATTATTGATCTAAATCAAATTTGATGGGTGTTATGATTGGCTCCTTCCACTAATTGAGTTCAACCAAGCGCTTTTGTTCTGCACTAATAACCCTCTTTCAGTTAGATTTTTGAGTAAGCGCAGCAATAGCATTTAAACGCTGTTGAATGAGAGGTGAAATTTTTGTAGTGTCGCTTTATCTGATTCATTTTCTAGACACTAGATAAGGCTGCCCTTCCAGTTCGCTATACCATTCTACAGTTACTTGATCTGATTTTAATTTCAGGTTTAGCGAATAAAGTAGCTGTGCTTGGTGGAAGATGAGCTCTCACAATTTTAAGTATTTCATCGTAGTGTTCAAAAAGCACCGTTGCATTTTGATTAATTTCTTCTAGTTTAAAAACGAGCTAAACGTTGCATAAATCCTCTACATTTTGAGTCGTATTATTGGAATAAAACTGTCAATATTCTTATTCCAATAATAAGGCTGATCTTTTTCAAAGATCAGCTCTTTACAGATTATTTAACAGCAAGCGCTTTTGTAAGCAGTCAACTTTACGCTGTAACGTTTGCACTCTTTTCGCTTTTAGCTTCATCAGATGCACTAGAAGTATTTACCTGCTTCATCTGTTGTTCTACATCTTGAATTTTTGCTAATAGGTCGCTATTACCTTTGAGCTTTTTGTTTAAGTAAAGGCTGCATCATTTTGCAATTCCTTTATTTAAATTAGCTAATGCAGCTTTTTCTGATTAAGTTGTTGGTTGATTTATTTTTTTGCTTCTTGAGCTTGCTTGTTTTTAGCTTTGTAAATCAGCATTTTTGGCTTGCTCTTGTGATAACTCGCTTTCTTTACGCTGTACTCGGGCATCATAGCTACCTGAATTACACAGGCCATTTTACCCCAAATACTTTGTCTACATTTGGATCACATTCTTCAGGCGTCGCTAGAACAAGCAACTAATAAAGCACAAGCAGAAAAGTGCGGTGAATAATTTAATCGTTTTTCACTCCCACTCCTTATCCAACTTGAATTGCAGAGCGTTGTTTCACCTGTGCTTGTAATGCTTGTTCATAGGTTGAAACCTGTTTTCTTAATTGAAATCTCTTGATCCAATCTTTTGCTTGAAGCACCAGAAGAACGTTCAGCTTTAGCTGTATCGCTAAAGCATATTTAAAATGGATTTCATTACACTTAAACGTTCTTTTGCAGCTTTAATATCAGCATCTACTTGAGCTAATTGTTGTTTAGCTTCTGCTTTTTGAATTGTTCCGGATTTTTAATTGACTATTCACTTTTAGCAATCAATTGATTGTTTTTAGCCGTAGCAGCATTTTAATTTTTCTGTGGATTTTTGTACCATCTGTGAATTTTGACGAACATCAGCAATATAAAGCATTCAAACGATCTTCTTTTTTTCTCATAAGTTTTACGTTGTTTTTCTAAATAGTAGTTAGCACTCATACCAGCTGCACAGCCTGCTGCTCCACCAATTGCAGCACCAGCGACTGTACTTTCAGTATCACCACCCAGTCAATAATCCTGTTAAAGCACCCTAATGCAGCACCTCCTGCAGCTCCCCAAGCACAAGAACCCCAGCCTGATGAGCTAAAAATTTAGCATCATCACCGCTATCTAAGCTGCTTGAACTACTACCTGTACCAGCATTCAGCCTGCAAGGGCTAATGAACTAGATAACATTAGTACACCAAGGTCTTTTTCAATTTCATAAGATTTTCCTTATTTATCATTAGTGAGTTTGAGGTTTAATTTGATTACATTGCTGTAACCATTGTTCTCAGGGTAATTTTGCCATTCTGATAATATTGGCTTAAATGTTTCCAATATAAATCAAAGGTACTGGCTCAAATTCGTCGCTTGTCCATTAGCAAGTTTTTTTCTCATTCATCATGGATTTTGTTCTTTCTACTTGTTCTTTTACATTAGCAAGGCTATAAGTGTCAAATGTACTAGTAATTGTGCCTGCATATTGCACAACAAAAATCTCTAGCCTTTTCAGCTTCTTGTAATCGTTGTTTAAAAATCAGATTCTTTTTGCTGATAAATTTGTTTTAAATCAGTATCCTGTTCATTTTTATTTCCTCAGCAAAAGCTTTTACTGCTGTTTCTTGCTGTTCTACTTCTGCCTGTAAATCAGAAACATTAGCACAAAGGAATCCACCTAATTGTAAGGCCGAACGAATTGCAGCATCTCTCTGTTCATCTCGTGCCTGGTTTGCTGCTCGTAATTCATCTTTGGTCTTAGTGATTTCTTGTTTAAGTTTTTCATCTTCAACGTTCGACGCTAATTTTTCCAGTTTACCGACAATATTTGGAGCATCACTCTCTTTACTATCTGAGCCTAAAGCAGCCCATTCTTGACGTAATTGATTAATACGATTATTTGATGTTAATAAAGGTGCGGTAATTGCTACACGGAATCCCATATCTTTTTTCTTCATCGCGCCATTATTATCGTAATAGGGAACCTCAATACGTGAGTATTATTGACTTCACTTTCTCCTTTAATATAGCTTCCACCTCGGGCAATCATGCCTCCCTCTTGACCATGATAGCGGCTTAGCTTATTAGCACGAAAAACCGTCAAATACCATTTCAGAAACATTCCCCAATGTATCAAATAAACCAAGTGGATTCGGCTCAAGTAAACCGATAACTTGCAAACGACCATTAGCATTTTTAGATGACCATGCATAACGAGCAATACCATCTGGCATAGGAAAGGTATTTTTCACGGAAGGCTGCTTCATCAACCAGCAACCCCACCTCGAGAAGCAAATTCCCATTCAGCATTAGTTGGCAAACGGACAAAACCTTTACTTCCATCTTCCGTTGGAAGTTTATCTGCTGCATTTTTAAGTAGCCATTCATTATATTTATGGGTAAATTCTACCGCATCAAACCAACTCATATTAATTGATGGGTAAACTGGTTTTCATATTTACTGAAGGACATTGCTCACCTTTCATTACGGCATTAAACTGAGCTTCTGTCACCTCATATTTTCCCATTAAGAAATAGCGCTCTTGTTTTTCATTGGCAAAACTACCCGAAATATAATTTGGCGTAGCATATTGCGCATAACCATCTTCATCATTGCTATTGCCACCGAGAGTGACTTTAATATCTTCTAATGGTTTTTGGTGTTAGTTTTAATTACTCGAAAAACCATACTCCCTTCACAAGGCATGGGTAATACAATATCACCATCTAATTTTTCGGATTAAAAATTTTTTCTTCCCAAGGTTGGGCTGATACAGCCGTACTGGCCATAATTAATGCTAATAAAGAAAAAGCGATATTTAAACATCTCGCAGACTCTCCGCAGGTTGAATTTTTTTACTGCGCGAACTGCCCCTATAGCAGCAACCACGCCAGCAAGTAGAAAAAGAAAAATAAAAAGCCAAGCATAAATGTATTGGAGCCAAACGGCTAACAAAATGAGAGCCACTAAGCTTGTTCCTAGTATTTGATTAAATAATTGACTGTCAAACAAATACAGCCCATAAGATAAAAATGAAAGCAATACTACTAAGTACGATTGCTTGAAAAACTAAATAATACCAACCGCACTTTGTTGAAAACCTATTAAACGTAAAACAGCAATATCCTTACGTTTTCGATCAATATTTGCAAGAAATGCGCCAATAAGAGATACACGCAACCCACTACAGAGGTAAAAGCAATGACCATAAAAATAACATTTAATACACTATCAATCGCTTTTTACATTTTCAATCGCTTTGGATTCCGTTCGAGTATCAATATGAAATTGTTCACGTAGCTTTAGTGCTAGAGGCGCTACATCATCCAAACTTCTAGCATAAATTCTCGCTCTAGCAAAAATTTTTTACGGAGTTTATCATTTGGCTTTCCACTTGCTGCAGGGAAAAGTTCCGTTTTCATACCATCGCGAAAAAGTCTTCAACACCAATTAATAATGACATGGGCACAAAAATTGCAGTACGAGGAAATTGTTGCTCATTTAAAATAGCCTGAACTTTTTAATTGCAATAATGCCTTTTCTTCTTGTCCATTTTCATTTCGAGTTGCAACTAAAAGTAATACTTTCACCTTGTTTTAGCTTGTAGTTTTTCTGCACTTAATGCACTTAAAATAATGGAATTCTCATTTTGCAAAAGATTGTTGAGTAATTGGATCGCCTGAAGTGGTTGGAATTAACTCACATTACGAACAAAAATTTTGCCTCTTTCTTCAAATCAATAATTGTATTAAGTGAACGCGTTAATGGAATAGAGAATTGGGTTTTCCGGCTGTTGTTTAAGCCAATCAAACCAGTCTTGAGAAAGATTTAAATTACCAACAATTTTAATTTCTAAATTGGTTGGATCATTAACCAACTGATGACGTAATTGAGAAACAATGCCGTATTTCAAACTAAAATAGAAGCAATAAAAGGAGCAATTACTGCTACCAATGAAGCAATAATACAAAAAGAAACCTTACGATCATAGAAAAATATCGTTTAGTGCTAATTTTGCCAATAATGTAAATCTATTTTTCATCAAGATACCCTATTCTTGCTAGTTATTATTGGCTTGTTCAATAAAACAAGACTGACGTAAAGACATATCCAATTTTGCACTAAAAGTACGAAGTTCATTACGTTGTACTAAATCCCAATCATGAGTCACTAGCAGCACAGCAATTTTTTGCTGTTTTGCTAAGGATAGCATTAAATGAAATAAAATCTCTGAGTGATGGGGATCTAATGCAGATGTCGGCTCATCCGCTAATAATAAAAGTGGTTTATGGGCAATAGAGCGAACAAAAGCGACCCGTTGACGTTCACCTATAGAAAGCTGCTTTGGATATTTTGTCATTAAATGATTGATGTTTAGTTTTTCGCATAGATGATGTAACCAACTTTCATCAGCTAAAATCCCATTTGTTTGACAAGGTAGCAGAATATTTTGCCATACGCTTAAAAAAGGTAATAGCCCACCATTTTGTAACATAAAGCCAAGATTTTTAGAGCGAATTTCAGCTAAAGTCTTTTGCTTATTACTCAGAATAAGGGGGGCTAAATCTATGCTTAACGTAGCTGAGCTCAATTCATATTGGCTCAAGGTATCAGGTTTTAAAATTAGCCCCATCATTTCCAATAGCGTGCTTTTTCCACAACCGCTCGAACCACAAAGTGAAACGACCTCACCTTCAGCCAAAGATAAATGCGGTAGGGAAACCGTAAAACTTTGCTCCCCTTGTCCACGAGTTATGGATAAATCTTTAATGGTTAGCACGCTATATCCTTTTCTATGGTAAGGCATCCAATGGTACTGGATATACATTATCGCGAGGATCGGCTCCTTCTGATAAAGAAATCCAACGAGATTGGTCCTCGTTAAAAATACGATAATGACGTAACTTACTATGCAGATCGCGAATAAATTTCTCTTGTTCCTGCACACTCATACCTTTCCAAGTATCTTCATCAATTCCAGTCACTTGACTCTTATAAGGAATACCATCCAAATATTCACCAAGTAAACCTAAATCTGCCAATTTAGTTGATTTATCTTCCTTGATTTTATTTGGATCTTGTCCCATTGCTAGCAGCTACTGAACGAAGTTGTGCAAACATATCTGTTGGTGAAATTAACCCACTATTTGCCGCATCCGCAATTTTTCTTTACTACATCACTCAAATCACTTAGTTGTGATTTTTGTTAATAGCTCTCGAGCCTCGGCGGTTGGGACTGTTGGTTTAGCAAAATCACGGTCACTCACCCAAGCTTTAAATACTGGTGGTGCTTTTTGTACCTTTTACATCCCCTAAATATGCCAATTGCATTGCTTTACCTAATAAAACAGCATCTTCTTCAATTTCAGATTTTTCGGATCACCGCCTGTTTTTTTGTGGTGGCTGTTAATACGCTACCAGCAGCCTCTTCACCTGAGTAAAGCTTTGTTTGACTTGCGTAGTTAAAGCACTGGCAAGAGTATCAACTTTTTGCCCAAACTCATTTACATCTCCAGCATTGACTGGATAGTAAAGTGGTTTATTTAAATAATTATTAAAAGATAATTCATTATATTGTGCTTGAGCTATTTGATGGTTATTTTTCCAGATGGTGTTTTTAAGATGTAGAGTATAAAGCGCAACACCTCGATGCTGAGCCTCTAAACGTAATTGTTTTGCATCTAACCCCGTAGTCGAAAATTGGATTATCCTTCAATCGCACCGGCGTCAGTAATCAATACTAAATAACGGCCTCCAAAATTGTTCCAATTAATTTCATTTAATGCTTGTGACACACCAGCATAAGCATCTTCACTAAATTCTTTTGAAGAAACAGTAGCTTGTTTTAAATTTGCCACTTTATCCATGAAATCTTTACCATCTTTTTACTGTACTTGGATCAACAAACATTTTTCGAAGTGTACTCTAATCCAGGTACAGCTTTAGTGCTTGAACGGAACGCCACTAAACCAAATTTAACCTGTTTACCCAAGTTCTCTTTTTCGATTTTTTCATAAACTTTTTTAATTGCATCGCGCGTTCTATTGATGTAGGGGTCCATAGAAATCGTTGAATCAATAACAAATACTACCGCAGCACTAAATCCAACAATTTCTTGAGGCTGGTTTTGACCTGCTTTTGTTCGTTTGATTATTGTTTGTTGTGCTTGTAGTTGGTTGAGTGACCGCTTTATCATTTTGCTGACAGATGCGACTTCTAATAAGCGCTCATAAAAATCCTTGACTATCCATCACTTCTTCTCCTGTAAAACAGGTAAGAGATAGAAGTTTTTTTGGAAATCTACAAATTCCTTTGGTTCTTCCGCTAACACTTTTTCACTACTTTTCTTTTGGGAAAGTTCAGCACGAATAGACTCAACTGCTTTTGCTGGAGAATTGTCATTAATAATACTTTCAAGGTTGCTTTATCCTTAAAGAACAATAAAGACCCCCGATCAGATGGATTAGTAAAGACCATTGTCATTTGCATATTCAAGGTACAGCACAATTAGCATCTAACCAACCGACAGTTTTACCGAAGCTATCTGGGCCTACCTGTAACAAAGCCTTATTTCCTACATTTTTCTCGTTTTATATACATAATAGCGGGAAAAAGCAGGAATTTTTGACCGCTCTTAGCATCACTTTTTGCTAATAACTCACAACTTGGTGTACTTAACACACGTTGATAAAGTGTGGTTTGCCTTCTTGCAGTAATGGTTTTGATCTCCTCAGCAAAAAGCCGACGGAGACATGATTGCTGTTAAGCAACAAAGAGATAAAGTAGAAAGTCTTAACTGTTTCATTATTTTTTTCAATGCCTCTAATTTTTCTTTAGCTGTCGCATTATTGGGATCATTACTTAATGCAGTTTCATACCAATAAATTGCTGTTTCCTTTATCAGCTTGGAAACAAGAACTACCTTTTTCATATTCCTCCGCATAAGCCAATGCAATCTCCACATTGCCACCTTGAGCCTGGTTGGCATAAAGTCGTTGAGCAATCGCACATTTATTTGCTTGTTTAGCCGAAGCAATAATTTCTAAAAATTTGTTTTGGTTCTGGTTTAGTTTTCAGACAGCTCTGAATAAATGCCAATTCATCATTGGTATTTGTATCCACTGCACAGTCAGATTTTTGCCACTGGCTCATCTTTTCTTATTTAAGAAGAAATAAGCTCCAACTCCCACCCAATCAACAGGAGCTAAAATTAAGGCAATTAAGCCGCCTTTACCTTTTTCTTTTGCTCTACTGAAACTGGTACTTCAATATTCTCTGCAGGTTCAGTCTGTGTTTCGTTTTGCGCTAAATCTTCAAATACTATAGCTGGTTCTGTTGATTGCTCATTTTCAGCTACAACAATGGGTTCCACCAAAAGGCTCTTCAATAACTGGTTCTGGCTCAGCTTGCACATGACTTTTGTACATTGTCTTCTCGACTGGAGTCACCACCAGCAAGAGAAGCTAAGATATTACCAACCATTCTGACTGGGCACTATCAACAATCGTACCGTCCTGTACATCACGGACAGACATCATCATAACGCACATTACCGATCTGTTGAACAAAGGCTATCAATTAGCCATTTACCAATAACACCTTGCAATACATCATTTTCTAAGGTTAATCCCTCCACCTTATGCCATACTGGTTCTGGATTCCATGGAGTATCATTGCCATTAAAATAGCAGCCATCCTGATTTCGCTGTACTGCAATTTCAACTTCTGTACTACCACTCCATTTCGTCGCAGTGAATTTAGCGTATCCTGGACGATCTTCCTCTAATTGAATTCGTAACATTTTCTATTCCTTAGCATTGTGCAGAACGATATAAATCTAATACCGAACCTAACTTTGTATTGCTGACCTGATCAATTTCCCGTCCAGCGCTGTGTCCGGCATTTCCTTCAGCAAAGTGACCAAAAGGCTACAAACCAGTCAAAAAGATAATTTTTAGTGTAATTATTAGTTTTGGTCATCTAATTTAGGGTAAACCGTTTACCTTTTTCAACTTCCCTATTTTTCAAATATTGCTCGCTCGTTCATCACACGACTAGCCGGACGTTGAGTCAGTGGTTGATTAACAAAATCTAACCATGCAATAAAATCCGCAATTTCAGTATTAATGGAAAAATACTCGACGCTCAGCTAATTGATCACGTTTACTTCCTGCGTTTTCATTACGGAAAACGACCTTGAAAGTTTATCCTGTAAATGAAGACGATTTGCACCAGTAATCAATTCACCAACTAAACCTTCAACGGCTTCTTTTAGTAAAACCAAAGAATTGCATCAAATGCTGATCAGAAGAAATTGAACGCAAATGTTCAATCCAGGATTTAAATGCAGCCATAGCAAAACGAGATTCCACAATTTTTTCAGCCGGTTTCTCTTCTACAACAACAGGAGCCGTTTCAGCAAATAAATCAAATCCTTCTGAACTAAAACCAAAACCAGCATCAAAGGTATTTGCTGAATTTTCTTGTGCTTTAGTTTCTTCTTCACCTTTGTTTAGTAAGACCTCTTCATAATCAGAAAAATATAAAGAACGAATTGTCTCTTCAGGTAATTGAAGACAACGTAAAAACTCACCGACCAAAAGTCCTTTTTTACTTAATTCACCAACAATCATTTGTGCTAATTGACGTTTTTTATTGACTTCTTCAGCACCTTCACTTTGATACCAAGAAGAAAAACGGTTTTCTACAATATGATGGATAGATTCATTAAGTTGCTCAGTTAAACGTTGAGCTTTCACTTCTGGCAAAGCAATCGTTTTCAAATAATCACTAATTCGTTGCATCCCACCATCATTCAATTTCATCATTGCATCCCAGGCTTCTTGAGGTTGAGCAACATGTTTTTGAATATCAGGGTCATTAGCAAAAGTACTACGTAAAAAGATTAGCTGCCCAGCCTCTTTTTGGATTAATGGCTAATTCTTCAGTATTATCCATATCTAAAAAGCCACTTTGAAACCCGGTTTACGTACTAAAAAAACATTATCAAACGGCTTGCCATTTGCCCATTCATTTAGCCAAGCATAGTTTCCGAAGCGCTCTAAAATCGTTTGTTTCAGCAATCCACCTTGTCCCCAAGACATTTTCAGCATATCTTCATCTTTGGTCAAATCACTACTGATACGCATATCAAACATAGTTATCGCCCAAAGAAGTCCTGGTTTACGTTTAGCACGATCAGTCGGATTATCTCCTTGCGTTTTATTAATCCAACGCTCCAATACAGGACCTACACTATTCACATCAGATTGCTTGGTTGATGGAGTACAAACAATCAAAATATTCATTTCTTGACTATCGGTATAACGCTCAAAAAGATAAGCTACTTTGCCCCTTAAAATGAGTTGAGATACAGGATTGCCTTCTTTTACTTCACTTAAAGAAGTGATTGCTAAACGACCTCGGTACCCAGGAAAATCTAATAAATCAACCGTTTCAACAGCCGGCACTTTAGTTGGGTTAATCAACGGGAAAACTAATTCTGCGGTAAGTGCGGTTAATTCAGCCAAAGAAATGGAAACAGGCTCACCAACATGGCCTTCTTCAATAAGAGGACGAACAGCAATTTGTTCATCTCGATTTGTACTCTAAACGCTCAAAGCATATCCACGTTCATAATACTGTCAGCTTGAGAAAGGCCACCACTACCATTATCTTTTACTACTGCAGTAAAGCGGTATAAACACGTTCAGGATTACCTAATTGAGCCAGTGTTTTTGCAAATTGAATATAGATTTGAGTCAACTCTGGAATTTCTGCCCATAATATGGAGAATAATGTTGCTCTATCTTCAATGCTCAGTCTTGGTGCCATGGCTACCGCTCTAGCCCAATAATTAGCCTGTAATACAGATAAAGATTTTCCGAAGCTTTCCTGGGAGTAATCCTGCAAATCAACTACGTCATCTTCATTAACACCTTTTTACAGGTTGAGCATTTAATTTAGCATTTAAAGATTTTAAGTATTTCATTAATGCGAGACTGTTCCAATTGATAAGTCACACGTTCTTTATCAAAAATCGTTGAAATAAGCATTAACTAAAATTTTGCAACTTCAATTTCATGAAAATAAGCGAAGTTCTAAAGGATAGCCTGGAACAGCCGCTTTTGCTGAGCGAGTAAAACGAGTAACCAAACCCGTTGCTTCTTTTTCCGCCACCAGGAGGATTGATATGTTTAATGAAATCCAACTGTTGACCGTCAAAAATAGTTTCCAAATTGCCCTTTTGATCGGCTGCCAGTGCTGAAATTAAGAAAGATTTACCTGCCTGTGATAACCCAAAAAAACCAGCTGTAATTGGTTTAGAAGAAACGGCACCTGGGCGTTTTTGCTGTATTACGTAAACGTCTTAGTTCAAAATTAAACCATCAGCCTCATTATTTAAACGGGCAACATTTGGGCGAACATCATTTACCCAATCAATCGCTTGTTGTGATGCTTGGAATACCTTATCCCAAGATTCTGTTAATTGATTATCCGTCATTTTCTCTTCCACCTATCGTTTCACACAGCCAGTATCTAACCAATATAATTTTTGATCATCAAGTCCCGCGTCGGTCATCGTGTTTAGATGAAGGGTAATATCCTCTCTCGTACGCAAGAACGGGCCATTTGATGCTGTCACATTTTTATGTAGAAATTTTCTGCTCTTTCTTGGCTATTACGGCTATTTTTTTATACCTAATGTTACTTGTAATACCACACCTTCATTATTCAACATCGCTTTCCATTCGCGGCTTTCTATAGAAAGCATATAAAGTGGAGACAACCCAACGCTCTCACATTCAATTGACGGAAACCTAAACAGGGTATCACCCGCGTACTTCAAAGGAAGTATCTGAAATCATAATCCTCATTGTCTAAATCAATATCGTGATAATAAACGTTGCTGTCTTTAATTACGTTATTGTTATCTAAATACCAATGTATTTCACTGTAGAATAAGCAGTCATTGCCATTGAGCGTAAATAGAAGTTAGTTAAACGCATATCTTTACATAAGAAACAAAGCATAGCCCCCACTGCGGCAGTCGTTTTTGGGTCATCTATACGACCTTGTTTGTGGAATGGATACCAGTTTCCTGTTCGGTAATGATGTAATGGTAAAATCCGTCCGACTGGTAAAGGTAAACGAGAACGGAAGAAGGATTGTACACCAGGTAAACGAGATGGTCGGCCGGTCAGTAACAACACATCACATTGATAACTGTTAACTACCTCACACAAGGCGTTGAAGGTTTTGCAGATATCAAAATAATCACCACGAATAAATAAACTGTGAATACGTTCTAAATTCACCTGAACCGGTAAATCTAAAATATTAAAATCTGAACGACCTAAGGCACAGCGAATCGGTTCATTAATATAGTCCAACACACTTTCTGTAGGCTGTTCTACGTCTTCTAATAATTCACCAAAAGTCTTCCCATTTAATGCATTGGTCTTTTGCATTGGATCATAACCTTCGTACTCTTTCAATACGCGCAAGCCAATTGGGCTGAATACTTGTAATGTCAATTGTTGGCGTAATAATGCATCTTAGTACTTTTAATGCCTGATCGCCAATCAATTCAGAAAGAATAGGTTCAGGATCACGTAAACCTGCATTTTTCAAACCAACAGTTAAAGATTCCACTACTACATTACGAATCATATCTAGCAAAATATCATCACCGGCCACTTTGAAACCATCACGGAAACGCTGAGTCGGGATAATATAGGCGTTACTACCTGAACCACCGTTTTCTCCATAATCCGCGAGTAATCGTTGATTACCAAGTCTGTTGTACCACCACCTATATCAATAGTTGCGATAGTAATACGATCCTTTTCTTTTTATCTGGACGTTTGCAATGCAGCAATAAATTCTTCTGGTCGACCGCCATAGTTATTTTTGAGTTTCATTAAATAGATAAACAACTTGTCCACAGGTTGCTTCATCCCATTGAATAATCACCTCAGGTAAAAATCGGCCAATATTTTTCTCTTGCACTTTGTGAATTGAAGTCAAAAATCATCATCAGATTTATCCCAGCCAAGAGATTTCCAAACTAAAGCCGATAGCCTGATAAAATAGATTGACGGAAAATTTCTCGTTCAGGGTTTAGAGCATTGCTGGTGGTACAGTCAAAATAATCGAACGTAAAAACGTGGTGCTTTAGAATGTTCCAATTTAGCTCGTTGAGCAGGGACTGTTAATCTGCATTAATGCTTGCATCAACACTTCTGATAACATAAACGTCATCAATGAACGACGAGAATATTTAGGTTGGAATACAGGCATTTTGCGTTCAAATTCTTCATCAATATCATCCCGCAAAATATGTAATGCTTCACCATACTCATTGATTAATCCAGAAAGCGGATCTGCTGTTGCTACAAGACTCGTAATCTGTTTTTTTACATAGGATGAGTTAAAACGCCAGCCTTGTTCGTAACGAGCATCATCCCATAAATAACGTTTTGGACTAGATAAACCTGTTGAACCTTCATTTCCCCTCTCGACGGCTTGCTAAACGGGCGGCCTCCTTCCCTACACGCAATTGTTGCCCATTGGAAAGCATCACGACGCCCACTTTGTACAGAAAAATGGTCTTTTGCCAAAAACGCTTGGGCAAATTCAACTCGGCTTTCAAATGGCTCGGAGTACACTCGTTCTGGGCGCGTCAAATCACGCAATTCCAATTCATAGCGTTTTTCAAAACCATCTTTTTCCTGCACGTGATCTTCAATTAAAAATTCCACACGTGCGGGAGTTTCCCCACATCCAATACCATATCAACTGGAATTGCACGATTAATTTCATCAGAACGATTAGAAATCATTTTAATCCGTGGAATATCAATTTCTTCACCAAGAATAGCTAAAATATTCAAGTAATGACCTTGATGAAATTTAGCATCAATGTCCATTTTCAGATCATCTGGATGAATTTTTAAACGATCATTTTCTGGTAGCTAATTCAGTGAAGAGTTCCAATAACCATTCATTTATCCATTTGTAGTCCAAAAACCACGACATTTGATGAGATTGATAAGCGAGACCCAAAAACCGCGCCAGAACGCACATCTTCTTCAGTTGGCGCAAAGGTAAGCAACATCAGCACGATTAGGGAAAAATTTTTAGTATCAAAAGCTAAGTAACTCGATAGATATTGCCTTCAACATCTGGTTCAGCTAGTTTAACAATTCGTGCACGTGCCCAGTTATAAGGGCCTTCATCAAAGCCATCTGTTGAAGCTACTGTACGCAAAACAGGAATAGGTAACCAAACACTATCTAATAATTTAAACGACTGTTCTACACTGATTTCATGTTCCACTTTTAACCATTCGGCTCAAAATCACTGCTATCGCAATAACCTTCACCGCTACGATGTTCAACTAATCGACGAATTGGATGGTTCTCACCGCCAGAGGCGAAGTTTCCCATACTTTTGGTACGCCATTCTTTGTCTTTCCAATCAATTTTTAAACCGAAGTCTAAAAATTGCACCCCACTATTCATAATTAGTGAGATTTCTTTTTCCGTAATGATGTAAATCCGGTAACATTTTTATTCTCGCTTCTATTCGTTTGTTTATTGGTTCACTAATTCGATTTCATTGTCATTGGGAAGCTCTGTCCTGAGCCATATCCACCTTGACAATCTGGCAATACTCTTTCGCGCCAGGTTTACAAATTACTTCAGGTAACTGATAGCTTGATCCATCGCTACATTTTGCGACACCTTTTATTAGTAATATTCAAACCACTGCCTTGCATTTTTGCAGAAACATCTCCCTGTACATTGTACGCCGTCACCGCGTTGTACTTGTACTTGACCTACGCCACCTGAGAATGCATATTTTAAGCGTAGCGGTTTACCAGTAGTCTTATCCTGAATCCCGCCCCAGCATTCCACTGGCCATTTAGAAAATCTACATTACCATTTTTGTGTACTAGTTGTTGGGAATTTGTAATTGTTTAGCATCAGAAGTGGTTTGATTCTTTTTATCATCTTCTATTTTGTCCAGCCCTGAGCATCTGATTTATTTTCAGCTAACGGATCTACTGGTGGTTGCTGTGTTTTTCATCTACTTTATTTTGATCCTCTTTAGTATCCGATTTACCCTCTGCTAGAGGGTCTACTGGCAGTTGTTGTTTATTTTCATCTTTATTTTTGCTCTGCTTTGGCATCATCTGCTTTATCATTTTTGATTCATCAGCTTTGTAGCATCTGTTTCTGTTAATGGTGTATAAGACCTTCACTTGCATATTTCCTTCCCCAATAACTGGAGCATCGCCTAGTTGATTTAAAAACTGAAGGATCTGTCACAGCCACACCCTTTCCATCAACCCAGCGCCCATTCAGATATCGGTAAAGAGCATCTTTCAATTTACGTAATTCTTTTCTTTTTCGGTTTTTGAGGTTTTTGTTTGTGGTTCAGAAACTGTGACAGGGGTCATTTTTCACTGTTGCTTCCTCTTTTGGCCACCATAAATCTTTAAACCACCAAGCCAATAATAACAGTAATCCAAGTAATAAGGGCAATACCACCAAAACATACGACAAGGATGTTTTTCATAACGACAGGTTCAACTGGCGTTATAGGTAAAAGCTGCTTCAATTGGTTTTAGTGCAGCCGCTTGTAAAGAAAGGAATGGATTACCGTGCGCAGCTGCGTGTTTTTCTAGAAATCCCAGAAAGTGATCACTGGGACGATCATTGACTAAATAAACATGTTCAGGATTAGGAAAGCGCAAAGGCTTTGAGATTTTTCAGGATCGGTAATATCATCAGGATTGCCGCCACAGAGTAAACGGGCAAATAGCAGTTGATCGCCTTTGGAAGTGGGAGATTGAATAAGTTCTTTACCTAACTCCAGTGCAGTTCGTTCAAAAATTTTCAATTCTGCACGAGCATTTTCACGCTCTTCTTCCGTAGCAGAGGTCCAAGGATAATCATATATTGCCCATCTGCACGAGTGGAATCAAACGGCACATACCAATCGATTTTATCCCCTGTTCATTGCGCTGTGGGATCAGCTAAATATTCAGCAAAGGAACGACCTCGCTTAAACTTAAGTGCATCTCGCAACTGGGATGCTACCGTATAAACAGCCATGCCGTCTTGACCTAATGGTGTATAGTTTTTGATTTCACCACTTCTCAACAATGCACTTAACATAAAAACTCCGCGGACTAAAACTTATTAAAAATAGCTACCATTCTATAAAAGTTGAGATGAAAAATGAAGACATATTTATATGTTTTGTAAAGAAATATAACGTTTTAAATCATTAAATTTTATATGGGATAAATAAATTTCTTAATACTATTAAGTGTTGCTTCATAGAAACACTTTTTAACATACTATAAAAATAATTTAATTACTCCCCTATTTTCTACATGCGGCGCTTTCTTAAAGTGTTATTTTTACTCAAATTTCGCTATATACAAAAATATAATCGCTATATGCTTATAAAAACAACGAATTTTGAGTGTATGAACAAATCCTCCTTACCTTTCCCTTTTTACTTTGCTCTGCTTATTGGGCTCATTTATGTTCACTCTCTTGGGGACGTTTTGCGATTCCGCTTGAGGATGTAGTCAAAGCCTGATTGGCAATAATGTCAATGATGTGCAAAACAACATTATTTTTAATCTTCGTTTACCTCGTGTGATTGCTGCCATACTTGTCGGTGCCTCATTGGCTATTGCGGGTGTGGTGTATCAAGGTATTTTTCCGCAATCCATTGGTTTCTACCTGATATTTTAGGCGTGTCTAATGGTGCCTGTGTTGGCGCAGCATTAGCGATTTTAATCGGTTCGGGGATGCTGGGGCATTCAAGCCTTTGCCTTTTGTCGGTGGTTTGATTGCCGTCTTGCTCACCATGAATTTACCGCGTTTAATTCAACGCGACTCCACCATTGTTTTAGTCCTTTTCCGGCATTATCGTTTCGGGCTTTATGATGGCGACACTAGGCTTGCTAAAGTATCTCGCCGATCCTGAAACTCAACTTGCTGACATCGTTTATTGGCAATTAGGTAGCCTAACCAAATCTAACTACGACAACTTGCTCATCCTTTCTCCTATCATTTTGCTTACTACCCTTGGTTTATTTTTAATGCGTTGGCGTATCAAATGTGCTTTCTTTGAGTGATCGTGAGGCAAAATTAATTGGGGCAAATATTCGATTAGAACGAGGCTTAATGGTGATTTGTGCCACATTGCTGACGGCATCATCGGTTTGTTTAAGCGGGACAATTGGTTGACTTTGGTTTAGTGATTCCGCATTTAGCACGGCTTTTTCATTGGTGATAACAATGTCAAAAGTTTACCGCTAGCTGGACTTATCGGGCGCGATTTTCTTGCTCGTTATCGACACGCTCGCTCGCAATTTATACATTCAAGAAATTCCACTCGGTATTCTCACTGGCTTTATCGGTGCGCCATTCTTTGCTTGGGTGCTGATTAAACAAAAAGGTGGTGGACTAATGCTGAAAATTGACAATCTGTATTACTGGTACAACGTTGAACATTCGTTACTCAATGGCATTGATTTAACCTTACAAAAAGGCGAATTGTTGACTATTCTTGGTGCAAACGGTCGGTAAATCAACGTTATTAAACTGTATTGCAGGGGCTTTTGAAACCAAAGAGCGGTCAAATTTTGCTAGATAATTGCAAATTAAGCGAAATGAGCAGTAAGCAAATTGCTCAGAAAATTGCTTATGTCTCGCAACACAGCCCACAAACCTATCAATATCGCGTGCGTGATTATGTGGTACTCGGACGCGCTGCGCATTTAGGTGTTTTTGATAAGCCAAAGTGAAGCTGATTTTGCATTAGTTGATGAGGGCTTTTAAATAAACTTGGCATCAGTCATTTTGCAGACAGAATTTATATGCAAATGAGTGGCGGTGAAAAGCAACTGGTCAATCTTGCGCGTATTTTGGTGCAACAACCCCAACTGATTTTGTTTGATGAACCTACTTCGGCATTAGATTACGGCAATGTGTTTAAAACCTTAAGCCTAATAAAAAGAGCTTTCCTTGCAAGGCTTTACCATTGTGATGACAACACACAATCCCGATCATCCCATGTTGTTACACAGCGCACTGCCCCACAGCCGTGTAAGCATCTTAAACGAGCACGGCAAATTACAAACAGGTTCGGCACCGGAAATCATTACCGAAGCTAACTTGAAAGCACTTTATCAAACAGATTTGTGCCTGGTCGATGTGCCACTCTGCAACGACAAATCTGTGCGATTACCCATTTATAACCCCACTAGAAGGAAATTCATATGTTGAAACATTCTCTCGAAAAAGGCTTAATCGCTCTCTTCTGCAGCTTGTTTTGCTATGCCACTACAAGCTAAGATCATAACCGACGTTGAAGGAAACAAAGTTGAATTACCGGATAACGTACAACGTGTAGCCGATCTTTGGCATGCCAATAACCAAATCGTCTTGCTATTAGGCGGGGCGAAATAAATTGGTCGGTACCACTCACCGCTATCGCTGCTAATCCTTGGTATAGCGAAGTGTATCCAAATATTAAACGTACCGGTATTAACCAATAGCGAAACTATTCAAACAGAAGAACTGTTAAGTCATAAAGCTGATGCAGTGTTGCTCTCGAAAAATCCACTGTTAACTGAAGTGGAAACAAGCGGGATTAAAAGGTGACGTGAGTTTCCAAGATTTTTGATGGATTTGAAGAAAAACCGTACGGATTACTCGCTGAAGTTTTTGAGGCGATAAAGCACCTGAAATCGTGCAGAAAGCTATATCAAAGAATTAGACGACAATATTCAATTTGTGGAAAATCGTCTTAAAGGTCTCAAAGATGAAGCGCGCCCTACGTGTTTACATATCACTAAAGGCTCTGACTTATTGATGATTGACGGCGGAAAATCGATGATTGGTGAATGGATTAAATTAGCTGGCGGTAAAAAGCGTATTGCAGATGAAGCCAATATGATCACGGTTACCATGGAAGCTATTATGCAAGCTAATCCAGATGTGATCATCATCGGCAGCAGCGGCAATAAAGCGCAAGCAGCGATGAGACAAAATCAAAGCGATCCGGCATGGCAATCAATAAGTGCGGTCAAAAATAATCGATTTATGCTAACCCAACCGGTACTTTCCCATGGGATCGCTATAGTGCAGAAGAAGCTTTACAAATTCTCTGGGCGCTCAACTCTTCCATCCTGAGCAATTTAAGATTTAAATATGGTAGAAAAACGCAAGCCTTCTATAAAAATATTACGGTTACGCGTTAAGCAAAGAAAAATGTGAGCAAATCTTAGAAAGGTTTATCACCTAGTTAAGTAGTATTTTCAACTTATATTTACCTTTATAATACCACTTTTTTAACTCAAAACATAAGGAAATACTACGAAAATTAGCAAAGAAACCAACTTAAAGGTACTGTAAATCAATCGAAACCGGTTCTGTGAACGCAATCGTACACATTGACACGTAACGGTAACGTCATTTTTCTACTATCTCTATCGACGCGTAAAAGAATTAGGTTTAGCAGTTGGTAAAGAAGCACACATTATCAGCTACTGTAGTGGTTTGGTGCTGAATAATCTCAACTACACTGTTCAGAATCTCATATGTAACCGCACTTTAAAAAGTGCGGTTATGTCTTTCTTCTCTTTAGAAATCTTAAAGTGCGGTCTTTTTGTTGTATTAATTTAATTCATTCAAAACCTGAAAAATTATGAAGTTGTATAATTTAAGTTCTATTGCATTCTATATTTGAACAGACGTTTGAGACGTCTAAAACCAAACAAAACAATAGAAGGATTAATGTATGACAACATTTCATTTAGCAGGATTTCGCGCGTGAGCGCAAAGCGTGAACTTAAATTTGCTCAAGAGGCGTTACTGGCGTGGCGAAATTGCAGAAGCAGATTTATTAGATATTGCAAAAAGATTACGTGAACTAAATTAGCAACACCAAGCTAAAGGCAAATGCCGATTTTGTCGCGGTGGCTGATTTCACATTTACGATCATATTTTGAGATTTACAAGTGGCAGCAGGTGCGATTCCTGCTCGCTTTGGTTTCGATAGCCAGAATTTTAACACTCGATCAATATTTTCAGTTGGCGCGTGGCAATAAAACCCAATTTGCGATTGAAATGACAAAATGGTTCGATACCAACTACCATTATCTTGTACTCAGAATTCCGCAAAAGAAAACACAATTTCAAAGCAAATCCAACACATTATGTGACACAAATTCGTGAAGCTAAAGCGCTTGGATATCAAGTGAAACCAACAATCGTTGGTCCACTCACCTTCCTTTGGTTAGGGTAAAAGAGTGCGACATTTAATCGCTTTGATTTATTAGCACAACTCGTGCCGGTTTATGTTGAAATCTTAAATGCATTAGCTACAGAAGGTGGAATACATTCAAATTGATGAACCTCTCGCCTTAGATTTTACCGGCAGAATGGATTGCGGCTTATAAAAGCGGTTTTACGCCACTTTTTGCTGAACAAGTGAAGGCGAGTATTGCTTGCGACTTATTTCGGTTCTGTGGCAGAACACGCTGATTTGTTAAAAAGCCTTACCTGTAGCAGGTTTGCACATCGATTTGGTGCGCGCACCAGAACAACTTGCTGCCTTTTGTGAGATTATGACAAAAATCTTATCTGTGGGCATCATTGATGGTCGTAATATTTGGCGTGCAAACTTAAATCAAGTGTTAGATGTGGTTGAGCCATTAAAAGCGAGATTGGGTGATCGTTTATGGATTGCTCCAAGCTGCTCTCTCCTCCATACACCTTATGATTTTAGGAGTTGAAACGCAACTCCAAGCAAATAAGCCTGAGCTTTATCAATGGTTGCTTTCACCGTTACAAAAATTCAAGAATTACGCATTATTAAGACCGCACTAGAACAAGGCCGTGAAGCAGTTCAAGCCGAATTGAGGCTTCTCAAGTAGCTGCGGATGCAGTAAAAACTCGCGTGATTCACCGCACTTGTGTGGCAGAACGTTTAGCAAATCTGCGAAAAATGCTGACCAACGTAAATCGCCATTTGCGGAACGCATTAAATTACAAAAATGCGTGGTTAAATTTACCGCTTCTGCCAACCACGAATATTGGTTCCTTCCCACAAACGACAGCCATTCGTCATGCTCGTGCAGCCTTCAAAAAGGTGAGCTCAGCAGCTGATTACGAAGCTGCAATGAGTGAATTTGTTGTACGTGAGCAAGAAAAATTAGACTTAGATGTATTGGTACATGGCGAAGCAGAACGTAACGATATGGTGGAATATTTCGGTGAATTACTCGATGGTTTTGCTTTCACCAAATTCGGTTGGAGTACAAAGTTGCGGTTCTCGTTGCGTGAAACCACCAGTGATTTACGGTGATGTTACTCGCCCAGAACCCATGACGGTACGTTGGTCACAATATGCTCAAAAAGCCTAACAAATAAAGTAATGAAAGGCATGCTGACAGGGTCCAGTCACGATCTTACAATGGTCTTTTGTGCGTAACGATATTTCTCGATGAAACTGTCTGCAAACAAATTGCGGTAGCGCTTTCTGATGAAGTATTAGATTTAGAAAAAGCAGGTATCAAAGTGATTCAAATTGATGAGCCAGCTATTCGTGAAGGTTTGCCGTTAAAACGTGCAGATTGGGATACTTGTTTGAAATGGGCAGGCGAAGCCTTCCGTTTAAGTTCAATGGGTTTGCCAAGATGATACCCAAATTCATACGCATATGTGTTATTCCGAATTTAACGACATTCTACCCGCTATTGCAGCCTTAGATGCCGATGTCATTACTATCGAAACCTCAGCGTTCTGACATGGATTACTCACCGCATTTGGTGATTTCAAATACCCGAATGATATTGGTCCTGGTGTATATGACATTCATAGTCCACGTGTACCTGCGGCTGAAGAAATTGAACATCTTCTTGCAAAGCATTACAAGTGGTGCCGAAAGAACGTTTATGGGTAAGCCAGACTGTGGATTAAAAACGCGCGGTTGGCCAGAAACAATTGCGGCATTAAAAGTGATGGTTGATGTCACGAAAAATTACGTGCTGATTAGCATAAAATCGGTAAAAAGAAGCGCGAACATGAGAGATTCTCTGTTCGCCCTTTCTTCAATCAAAAACTCATTCATGTTTTGACCGCACTTACAGGCTAATATATTCCATTTTTCACCTTGCAGAGCTCTTCAATAACTGATCTGCCATCTTGCGGTGACTTAAACACTAAAAGGCTTCTCTGCAAATACCACTCGCTCAATTTTCGATACATCCAATTGATTTAAATAAGCAAAATTAATCGCTGTTTGCATAGCAGGTAGGCTTGGGTTGAATGCCGCATTTTCTGCATATCGACCACAAATCATTTCCCCATTTTTAAATAAAATGCCTACACCATGAGGGCTTTTTAGAATAAGGTGAGATGATGCTCGGTTTGCCCCTAAAAATGGCTTTATTTGCCACTTCATCTTCTGTCGTCAATGTAAAACCTTGTTCTTCTTTGTTTAATAGAAGCAAATCAACGCCTAAATCTTTCGGACCGAAGCTATCAGGTAAATATTGAGGAAGTGGATTATTTTGACTGTGTGGTAAATGGTTTTTCAAATCTTGTGCTTGATAAAGCTCATTCATAAATTGACGGCAGTGACCGCAAGGCGTGTAATTCACCACGATATCCGTGATTCGAGGTTCATTGCGTAACCATGCGCTGGCTAATCGCACTTTGTTCAGCATGGATGGTTTGAGCCATACTACCACCCTTAAATTCTTGATTCGCACCAAAGTAAAAATCACCACTTTCACCAATCGCAATCGCTCCAACATGAAATTCTGAAATGGGTGTATGGCTATAACAAGCCGCTACGGGCAAAAGTGCAAACCCTGAGTTGAACAGGCGTAAGCTGAAATTCATCACAAATTGACCGCACTTTTTCAGTTGGTAAAACCTTTCCATTCTTGTTCTTCTAATGCAGAAAGAATTGCATTTGAAAGTGGCGAGTTGCTAATGCTTGTTGAATTTTTGTTTGCATATTAAATCTCCTTATTTTTATATGCCTATTCTATGCTATTTGAGAAAAACCTAAACTCTAAAAGACTTTTTGGAGTATGTTTTATAACCTTTCACTAACGCTTTAATACCTAAAATAAGCATAACCGCACTTTAAAAGTGCGGTTATCAATGTAATAATTTGTAGAAGATACTTCTCGATTATTATAGTGCTGCAGCATCGTTTTTATCTTTAGCTTTTTATTTTCCTGAACTACGCTTTTTGCTTAGTTTTCCATAAGTTCATTACGAATATAATTTAGATGAACTTTAAAATGCCCCATATGCGGTGCACTCATATGTAATTTCAGTATCACCATCTTTAAAGGTTGCAATCTGATCACCTACAAATGGCGTTTCTACCAGTTTATATTTATGTATTTAAAAATACCGTAAATATGGGAAAATCTTCCATGATTCATAGGATCTGATTCTACTAAGAGTTGAAAGCACAGCAACTAGCTTTACACCTTTGTATCAAAATAACCTCTGCTGATTTTTAAGCCATCAAAATTCAATTTACTGTAGTATCAATATGACTGATTACTATCGGTATAAATATGTAACTCCATTTAGAGTTGTCGAGTGCATCTCTTTACTTCAGACTCTGTTGTTTTTCCTAATTCCATTTTAAAAACAGTTGGATCATGACAAAACTGAGCTGAAACTTTAAAGATGCTAATAGTAAAGAAAAGCTAATTTTTCATAATTATTCCACAATTTAAGAAAACAATGTTGACTAATTGTATCAACAAATTTATTAAAAATCATCAACAATAACCGCACTTTAAAAGTGCGGTCATACATCAGATAGTTTTATTCACTCGTTTTATAACAACGATGGGGCAACACCTGAGTAATTTTCTTGTGTAGTCCACGGTTGGGTTGTGAAAATATCTTCGGTGCTACCCGTTTCCAAGAGTTTGACCACCGTACATCACGACAATCACGGTCAGACACTTGTCGCACGGTTTGGATATCGTGAGAGATAAACACCATGGCAAGATTGAGTTCTTTTTCAAGTCTGCAACAAGTTTAGCACCTGAGCACGAACGGATACGTCTAGCAGAAGTCGGCTCATCCGCAACAATCGGTTTTGAGTTCAGCGCTAAAGCACGTGCAATCGCCACACGTTGTTTTGCCGCCCGATAAACGTGTTGGCTCAACCTGTGCTGCAGAACGTGGTAAACCGACGCGAGAAATAAGTCATATACACGTTTTTCCCGTTCATGGGGTTGTAACACATTGTCGAATATCCATTGGGTCACGCAAAATATCAACACTTTCATACGAGTTCAGTGCTGTTGCCGGGTCTTGGAAAATGACCGACACTTGGCGACCGAATTGTTTTCTCGCTTCTGAGCTGCCATATTGCATTTGTAAACCGTTGAATTTCACGAAACCTGATGTCGGTTTAAGTAATCCTATGATTACGTTGGCTGGTGAGATTTTCCCGCAGCCAGACTCTACTAACCCAATGGTTTCCCCCGCTTTAATGCCAAGACTCACATTGTTTACTGCTGTGAATTTTTTACGTCCAAACAATGAACCGTCGCGAGAAGGAAATTGCACCACGATATTTTCTAAATCAATGATGTTTTGTTCTTTAATGACTTTATACTACTGCTCTATCATGCTCCTTTCGCTTCCATTACAGGCTCAGCTAGATAGAAGCCCACAGAGTGAGACAGTTCGCCTTCCACAGAGGTTAATATCAATTTTTGATCCGGTTGCATCTGGTCGCAATGAACGGCTTGCAAAACGGTCACCCTACAGCAAAATCGTAAGGTGATGGTACGCTGCCCGGAATTTGATATAAACGTTTCGCACGGACTTCGGTTGAAAGTACAGAACCCAATAAGCCACGTGTATATTCGTGAGTTGGATTGGCAAGCAATAAGGATGTTGGCGCCATTTCAACTACTTGACCTGCATACATTACGGTAATGTGGTGAGCTAACTGTGCAACCAATGCTAAATCGTGCTCAAACACCATAGCAAAACCAAGTTTTTCACGTAATTCATTCAATAGTTTCACCCACTTCAGCTTGAACGGTTACGTCTAATGTGGTTGTTGGTTCATCGGCGATTAATAATTTCGGTTCACGAGTTAATGCCATTGCAATCACCACGCGTTGACGTTGACCACCAGAAAGCTCATGCGGATAACGGTTCAGCACTTTTTCTGGATCAAGGTGTACCCATTCCAACAATTTTTCTGCGGTATGGTGGCTACCACGTTTAATAGAGCTGTGCCATTTGATCTTTAATACGCATTGATGGGTTTAACGCGCTTAAAGAGTCTTGGTAAATCATCGCAATTTCAGAACCACGCAATTCACTTAGATTGTTAGCGTTAAGTAAACTGTGTTGTTTACCACTGCGGTCGGTAAAAAGCACTTCCCCAGTGATTTTGGCTGTTTTTGGTAACAAGCCCATGATAGAGAATGCTGTAATGGATTTACCACAACCGGACTCACCCACTACCCTCATGGTTTCCCCTTCATTTACGGTAAAAGCTGATGTTATCCACTAATGGAATTTCACCATAACGATTTGGAAACGAATAGATAAGTTTTCACTTGTAAAATCGGGTTTTTGCATTTGGGATTTGACTCGCATACGATTCGTACGTGTGATTTCTTTTCGTAATTTGAGTAAGTAACGTTTAATGCAAGACCTTCGTAAGTGCTTCTTGGACGTCAGTAGAAAGACGTTCATCTGATTTGCCTTCTGGTTTTTACCGCCTTTTAAGCGCGGGTTAACTAAGGTCATCGGTAAGATCCTTCCGCTAAGATATTTAAGGCTAATACGGTTAAAGAATCATCACACCGCGCAAAGGTTGTCGCCCACCATGCACCGTTTAATACGATGATTGACCTTTCAGAAAGGATGTTACCCCATGAAGGATGTGGTGGTTTGTACCCCTGCGCTAAGAGAAAGTGAGGCTTCGAATACAATGGCATCAGCCACCATTACGGTTGCGAAAACTAAAACCGGTGCGGCTGTGTTTCGTACAACGTGTTTGAGAAGAATATAAGTACAGCTACCACCAATCACGCGTTCAGCACGCACATAGTCTTCATCCCATTGTGATACCACATTCGCTGAACCACATCGCAGCAAGTTGCGGGTATAAACCACAGCAATGGTGATAATAGTCGGCACTGAGTTACCAAGCTTGCTAATAACACTGCCGCTAATGCGATACCGGGAAGGTCATTAAAATATCCATTAAGCGCATGATAATTTTCATTGCCCCATTTCTCTCGGATGTGGCTGCAGTTGCACCTAAAACACTACCGAAAATAATGGCGCAAGCTACCGCACCTAAACCGATAAATAAGGATGTTTGGGCACCAGTAAACAATACGAGGAGAAAATATCACGACCAAGTCGATCAGTCCCAAACCAATATTCTGCACTTGGAGCGCACGCACGATGCGATCGCTTAATGGATCATGTGTTGCTGCAAGGGCAAGTCACCGCCACTAAAGCAACGAAAACTAAGAATAATAATGAAATTTTTGATGCGGTGGAAGTGCTCGGAATCTCGCACCGCTTGCGGCTAATCGATCTGCTAAACCTGACGAAACATTATAGACTCCGAATTTTAGGGTTAATCAACACATAGAGAATATCAACGATAATATTCACTAAGACGAAGGTAAAGGCGATAGTCAGAACCACACCCTGTACTAAGTGTAAGTCGTGGTTGACGATGCCGTTAAAAATCAATTTACCCATGCCCGGTAAGTCAAAGATTTGTTCGATAACTGACCGCACCAAGTAAGTAACCCACCGTAATCCTAATACAGTCACAGGTGTAATTAAGGCATTGCGTAATACGTTGTGACGAATAACAGTTTGCATAAGGCACACCGTTACCAATCGCTGTTCTCACATAATCTTTATCCATTTCTTCTACCATGGTTGTACGCACCACACGAATTAATGACGCACACCGGCACGGCAAGTGCGAAGATGGCAAAATCATGGAATTGATATACCCCATTGGGCTTTCTGAATGGCTACTAAATCCACCTGAAACGCAGTCTAATTCCAAAGAGAACCATTGAATAAGTAAGATGCCTAACCAGAATGATGGTGTCGCAACCGCTGCTACAGAGATTAAACGAGATCGCTTGAGTCTACCCAGCTATCACGATAAAGCGCGGCTAGTGCACCTAATGAGAAAGACACTACTGCCGCAAACACCACACCAGTGAGGTAAGTTGTAACGTGATTGGGAAAAGATTTCGCTAACATGCTACTGATTGGTAATTCTGGTGGCATCGTCACACCAAAATCAGTCTGAGTAAATTACCTAAGAAACGAAAATATTGAACAAAGAGTGGATCATTTTAAGCCATGTGATTCGCGGTAAAGTTGTTTTGCCGCTTCACTAGCACTTTTCGCCCAATGCCACCGTTGCGGGATCACCTGGTGTGAATTAAGCACCACAAAAACGAGTGCTGTTACACAAGAATCATGACTGCGCAAGGCCATCAATCGGCGTAACAATAACCGAAGTATCATTTCCATCTGACTTCTCCTATTCTAGCTTGAGAAATTCGTTAGCTTCAAAAATGAAGCAAAACAATCAAATTCAAAAACAAAATGAATTACAGTAATCACAGTGTTCAGCCCTAAGCCCTGTCAATCCAAGTACATAGGGCAATATTCAAATCTGTGATCAGCTTCACAAAGATGAAATGAAATTGAGAGAGATGATTGAAAAATAGAGAAAAATGACCGCACTTTGAGTGTTAAAAAGAAAAAGAGGCTGTTGATTGCTCAACAGCCAAAACATTAAATTAAAAGTGCTTTTATGTTTACGGCCCACACCGAGGAAAGATAAACCGGTTGTTGCCAATGGTTGATAGCCTTCAAGGCTGCTATCATCCCATGCAGAAGGAAGTTTACGATGAACAATCGGATAAAGTGGTACTTCAGCCGCAATAATGTTAATCGCTTCTTTCCATGATTTTTCGCTTCAGCGTGATCTTTGCTCTCCTGCTGCGTTGAGTAATTCAGTCACTTTCGCAAATTCAGGGGTATTACTCCAGCGGAAACGACGTTTCGGCCATACATCACCACGATACCACCGGCAAAAGCAAGTCAGTCATTACCGAACACGGATGGATCACCCTGGAGCGATTGCCCTTCATGCTACACCAGGATCACGTTGTTGCTGCATAACGCACCTGATTGTGAGTGTTGTAAAGTCACTTTTTCACACCTGGAATCTTGTTCCCAAGACTCTAAAATTAACGGTGCAGATTCTTTCACCCGGTCATGGTCGGTTGCGAGGCAATTCAAATTTAAAGCTCAGTTACACCTGCTTCTTTTAATAATGCTGCTGCTTTTCCGGATCATAAGGATATTGAGTTGATGCCTTAATATAATCTGGGTGAGTCGTTTGTAAGTATGATGTTGCAGCTTCTGCAGTACTCATCAAATACAATATCAACAAGTTTGTCAGTATTTAAACCATAGTGTAACGCTTGACGTACTTTCGGATTGTTAAACGGTGCTTTTTCACAGTTAAACATTAAGAATAGCAAGCCGAAAGATTGAACGGATTGCACTTGTTGTTTTGTTTTTCAAGCGACTAATGTCTAAATAAGCACTTTCCATTGCTTGAGTACGTTTAGACTCTTGTGCAGTTACACGAGCTGCGGCATCAGAAAGTAATAACCAAGACATTTTTCAACTTGCTGGATATTTACCATTGTAAGGTTCCTACGCTTCAGAGACGATTTTTGTCATCTTTCACTGCTGAAAACAAATTTGAATGGACCAGAACCAACTGGGTGTGCATCAAATGCAGAGTTGACCGACTTTGTCGATTACATGTTTCGGTACAATTTTCACGCAAGTTAAGCGGTTAGCAAATAAAGCAAATGGATATTTCAATTTAAATTCCACCACTTTATCATCCACAGCTTTCACACTTTCAATGAAATCAATAAACATCACGAATAAAGATTTATTGGCTGGATCCATAATACGATTGAAAGAATACACAACGTCTTCAGTGGTGACTGGTGAGCCATCATGGAAGGTTGCGCCTTCACGTAGTATACGCCAGGTTGTTTCATCAACTTGTTCTGGCTCTTTTCCTGCTAAAAAGCAAGATACAGGTTCACGAGTTGCAGGATGCAAATCCACCAAACCTTCAAAAATGTGCAAGTTTGCTGCACAGGTGATGCACCACTTGATGTCATTGGGTCAAAAGACCGGTGAAAGCGGATAAGCAATCCCCGCTTCAATGGTTTTACCTTTTAATTTCTGCAGCAAAGGCTTTTGGTGCAAATGTGCCTAATGTACCACTAAATGCAGACCTGCCCCCACGCCAGCCATAAGTTTCATAGAAAATGACGACGAGATTCATTGGTTTCAAAGGAAAAATGCTTTGTCATACTAAACTCCTGATGAGTAATAAAATCATATTTTTGGTTTTTAAACCTAATGAAACATTTCATTCGAAAATGAAGTAAAGCAATCAAATCTTAGAATAAAATGATTTGCATCAATCATAATCATCTTCGCTTCCATTCTGTCAAAGGGGAAATATTGAATGTGTGATCTACTTCACAGAGTTTTTCGTAACTCAAAATAAAAGTTTTTAACTATGTATAATTTATTATAGATAGATTTTTAACTATTGAATCACTAGATAATATGAAAATAGCTATCAATATGATGCTTATAATGACCGCACTTCCCAAGCAAGGGAACAACATTTTAATCAACAATAAAGAGGAAAAATACTATGTCAAAAACATCAATCGGTTTAGATAAAAAGCATCTGAAAAATTAGCAGCAAAAATTAAATGAATTATTAGCAACCTATCAAGTATTCTATACCAACGTGCGCGGTTACCACTGGAACATTAAAGAGGTAAACTTCTTTTGGAATTACACGCAAAAATTTGAAGAAATCTACACTGATTTAGTAGTAAAAGTAGATGAGTGGCAGAACGTATCTAACTTTAGGTTACACACGCATAACGGTTATTCACAATAGCTTCCAACACTCACGTATTAAAGAAGAGTTAGGGTGTATCTGATGCGCAATCTTGCTTAAAGGCACATTAGAAGGATTAAAGTATTACTTGAACAACAACGTGAAATCACTTGAATTAGCAGGTGAATCTGATGATGAAGGTACTGCTTCTCAAATGAGCGATTACGTCAAAGAACAAGAAAAACTTGTTTGGATGTTTCCAAGCCGCTTCCAAACTTGCCGTGATTAATTTGGCATTCTATAAAATAAAAAACCTGCTGATGAGCAGGTTTTTATTTTCTATGAACACTTTAATCTCTTTCTAATATTAATCTACATAAAATCATTTTCGATAGCTCACCTATTCTAAATTCAGTGTAATCCTTTACATACGTATCATTTAAAATATATATCTATATCCATTTTAATCAAGCATCATCTTCATCCATCATGCATACATTCTATTAACACTTACACTACATTCCATTTAATATCACATAACCTTATTAAAATGAAGAAACTTCCAACAACTTGAACGAAATTTCAGCTAACAAAAATGCGTATGATGAAATTCTCGAAGAATGGAATATGAAGGTATTTTTACTAAAAAGTTATCACTACCTCCTAAAAGATATAGCTTTTACAGCCCTAAATGATAACCGTGCCATTTTTAGATTATATGAGATGAATACTCCTGATCGGCATTGAATGTTGTTTATACGCCAATAATCATGAAAACAGTTTGACTTTATCTGGAACTTTAGAGCCAAAAGAAAACTGCTTGTATTTTCATTTCAGTGGTATACATGCTTGGAAAAGCATCATTTTAAAAACATGCACATCTTATTGATTAGTTTCTGCATTTTTTAAACATCTCTAAACTTTTTCTTGTAGCTTTATCTAACTCTTTAAGCATTTCTTCCGTATAGCCAGCTTTTTAATCCAATACTCTGCTTCTTTTGCATCCATATTACCTTCCCCCGCTCAGTGCTTGCGCAGCTAACTCCTCAATCGCCTCTTGGACTCCTAATTCTGCAGCCTTCTTAAGGTAAAAATAACGCTTTATCATCATCTTGCTCGACACTATACACCCTCACCATAGATATAACTATAACTCAAGAAGCGCATCTCGCATTATTAAGCTCAGCGGCGCGTTGATAGTATTTAATTGCTTTAGCTAAATCAGTCTGACTTCTGAATAATACACCCTAGTGATAAAGTTCATATGGCTCATCATTGCTCGCTGCCCTTTCTAACCAAAGTAATGCTCTTTATTATTTTTCATGCATGTAAAGATCAAAAATTCATTGCGAGTAAATACTGTGCATAGCCATATTCTTTTTCTGCGGCTTTAACTAATAAAGGCTTCGCTTTTTCAATTTATCTTCTTGAATATAAAAGATCGGCAAGATTCGTCATCCCTATCGCATTATTTTGTTTTGCTGCCATTTCATAGTATTTCATCGCTCTTTTGATACTCAAAGAAAGTGCCGATTCCAAATTCATAAGCATAGCCTAAAGAATTCGCATAATGCATATCACAGAATCCACTTTCTTTTTAAGTGCATTGAAACCTTCTTTCATCAATTTTTCATCTTCTTGAATTTCACCTAATTTAATTTTGGCGGCTTTATTTCCCCAACTCAAGCGATCTTTTCGCTGCTTGGTAGCGTCCTTCAAATTGCCATTATTTTGTTGATGAATAGATAGGGAAAAATAAAGCATCCGCATTCTCTAACTTTCAGCTTCTGAAAAATACTCTCACCGCTAGAGTACGATTTACGGGATGTGAAATACCGTAGAAATAATCATAACCTTCTTCATAAAAGGTTTTTGCTTTTTCAACGCGCTGGGCTTGGGTCATGGGTATCTGTTCAATCATCACAAGTTTGTTAGAGCCTCATTTGATTTCACAGGGGATAAGATAAGTTTGTAGATTTAATACAGTTGCTGCAATTAATGCGACAATATTTGTCATTTTGGATTCCTTTAGTTAGAGAGTGTTCTGTTTCTATTCAAGAATAACAAGCGGTTAAATTTCTTCCTTGTTTTTGCAAAAACACGATGAAATTCAACCGCCCTACTCATATTTTTCTGATTTAATTTTTGCTTTCTAACGCTTTAATTTTTGCTTTAATGTTATCCCGTTTGGTTTCTTTCTTTTTCAATTTCAGTGCCCTTGTTTATAAGCTTCTAATGCCGCATTATCATCTTTGGCAAATTCTTCATAACGCTCTGCCAATTGATAATATACATTATATGAAGCTTTTTCTTTTCTCGCTTAAACTTTCATCCAGTGACAGTATGTTATTAAATAACGCTTCTGCCAATTCATAATTTCGTTCAACACCTCGGCCTTCTAAATAACGAATAGAAAGCTCATTCATGGCTTCTAAATTTTTGTAATCAGACGCTTTTCTAATAACTCAAGGCTTTCTTATCATCCTTTCTACACCTTCGCCGTTTTCATATAAATAACTTAATTCAAGCATAGCCTGAGAATCATTTAATTCAGCACCTTTTTGATAATAATAAATCACTTTTTTTATATCCTGATTATGATAATAACTCGCTAAATACATGATGGCTTGAGGTTATTATTTTCAGCCGCTTTATTGAGCCAATAGGTGATTCTTCTGAGCCTGCTTCATAAATGCTATAACCTAAATTGTATTGTGCCACATCATTATTTTTTTCAGCCGCTTTCAGCATAAGCGGTTTAGCCTTTTCAATTTTATCCTGTTCAAGGTAAATTTCACTTAAATGCCCTAATGACATCGCATTACCTTGCTCAGCTGAAGGGTAAAAAGCTTTAATTGCCTGTTTAATATTCTCTTCAGTGCCGATACCGAAACGATAAGCATAGCCAAGTACATTAGAATAATGTAAATCGCCTTATTCAACCTTCTCTTTTTAATGCCTTAAAGCCTGCCTTATATAATTCTTCAGAATCCCCAAAATATTCCTGTTCGGAAATTTCCGCCAATATATATTTTCCTGCCATGTTTCCTCGTTCAATAGCAGAGTCAGCATATGCTCTAGCTTGTTCAAGGTCGCCACTCTCTACCGCATTCATCGCTAAGAAAAAGAGCGCATCAGCGTGACCTAAATCGGCAGCTTCTTTTAAAAATTTATCCGCTAAAGTACGATCAACGGTTTTTGTGATCCCATATTCATAATCAAAAGCCTTTCTCTTAAAAGCGCTTTTGCTTTTTCAAGACGTTGTTCGTGTGTCATTGAGGGCTGTCAGTATCACCTGTTGTTGATTTTTGTAGCTGCAGAAGAGTTGCCGCTGCATGGTATGCAGCAGTAGTTGCAATGATAGTGACAATGAGATTAAGCATTTGTATTCCTTTCTATTTTAAGAGCGGTTAAATTTCTACTCTTTTATAAAAACATCGTGAAATCTAACCGCTCTTTATTTGAAATTAATCTTGTGATAATTTTTGAATGCCTTTTAATAGGTAATATTAAGGTATCACCACAGAAACATATAATAGGGAGTGAATAATATAGTTATTCACTCAACTATTCAAGAAAAATACCCGCAAAATTTAGAGATTAAAAGAATAGATGGGTTAATGATTCAATTACAAAATAAGGGCATATTACACAGCCCTTAATTTAAACTTATTAAAGTTATAATCAAAATACTTCTTTTTCTATACAACTGGCTTTTTGTCGATAGAACAATAGCCCTGGTAAAGCTAAGCCCAAAAACAAGAGCACCCTAAAATAAAGCTGGTATTGATAAAAAGAGCTGATCATCTGCTCAAATAATGTATCGGAAAAAGCCATAATGATGAATTTGTACGATAGCAATCATCGCTTTATAAGCATGAACCCCTGGAATCATTGGAATAATTGCCGCAACGGTAAAGACTTTTGGATGAGCTAAATAACGATGGGACAAATGCACCTCAATAAAACCAATCACACAAGTGGCGAAAAAGTGGCAAAAACAATTGGGACACCAAAGTGTAATAATAAAGTTCTCGTGACATGTCCAAGAGCACCTAAAAATAGCACAATACTTTAAGGCTTTAGGCGGCACATTAAATACTAAAGCAAATCCTACTGCAGGAATGGCAGCAAAAAGCATATCATCAAGTAAATTCAGTAAAAACATCCCATTACCCCACCCAAGAAACAATATTTAAAAGATTTAATGCAAAGACGATGCCTAAACAAGCACCAAAAAGTGAGAACCGTAGCGATGGTCCATCGTCCTATTCCCATATTGACATACCCTTTTAAAATATCCGCGAAGTGAATTAATTAATAGAATCCTGGAACGAGTAATAAAACGCTAGAAAGCTAATGCGATATGAGGATCATTGCCTAAACTATATTTCAAACTGACACCGGAAATCAGTGAGGCGACAAAAGCGGTAATGGCTTAAAAACGATGAGTGGATTGTAATGACGTTTAGAAATTTCTTGTCGAACAAACATGGCAATGGCAGAAGCAATAAAAGGTGATCGCACAAATTGTCATATCTCCGCCAGAAAGGTGAGCAAAAGAGGCACAAGATAAACCAATCATAAACACCACCAAATAACGGTTATATTTTAGTGGTTTTAATTTATCCAATTTCTTTTGTGCCATGGACAAATCATACAAGTGATGCTCTACGGCAACCACAATGTGCTGAACATCCGTAACAATTTGCATAATGCCTTTATCGACATTCTTCCGCACGGTGGTAATACAATGTTGCTTAGAAAGTGTGGTCAATAAGACGGCATTTGCCGTTAAAAGCACACTCACGCTTTCAATGCCTAAAAGCTACACCCTAATCGCTGTGCCATTTGTACGACGACAGCACTTTCTGCCCATGCGTAACAATAACAAGCGGTTTCCACACAAATACGGGTAACCGCTCGTTGGTATTCTGATCCATATCTCTGCGCTCTTATTAAAGTAAACCTTAGAGATTATGAATCGATGAATAAAAATACTGAAAAATGACCGTATCTATGATCCAAGTCAAAAAGTTCCAGTATCTCCAAAAGCCTATGATCAACAGAAATTAAATAAAGCTTTATCAAAATACAATGGCACATTGCTTAACTTAGCCATATTCGTGATATAAAGCTAAAAACTGCTGGTGAGAATTCGATGCCTTTCACACAAGTAAAGATTTCGTAATACAGGAAAACGATAATATCTTCAAGAAAAGTTTTGCCGTTTAAGGCATTTTCAGATTGAATTAATACAGCTAATTTCTCTAAATCGCCTTTTAAGCGAGTGAGATGAGGTTTCTGTCTTCGCGATATTTTCAGCAAAATCCCCAATAAATTCCGTTTTTCTTTTTTAGTGAAAATAATCGACCACGCTTTGGGTTTCAAATTCTGCTAAAGCCAATTTGCGTAAAGCGTGCAGTCGTAAGATGACCATAATAACTGCCGACTTCTTTTAACCATGCTTCAATTTCAGGACGAACGTGTTCAGATAGGATTTTTCACCAAAATGCTCATCTACATAATGCACGATATCAAACTTTCTGGCATCGCGGTACCATCTTCTTTGACAGAATTGGTGCAACTTTTTTCCCACTAAACCAATTGGCGTTGCTTCATCATCATTTGCCAGCACTACAAGTTCTACCGGTAAATCAAACCGAAAATCATGCGGGCTCGCACACAAAACGGGCAATGATCGTAAACATATAATTTCATTTTTTACTCCTCTTTTTCCTGTAATAACTTTCCTAAATCACTTTGTCGTTTTACAGTATTTCTGACCGCACTTTGCCAGATTTTTCATTGGCAAATACGGAAAGCTGATTTTCGCACTGGGTAACACCGGTAAATACCAGCTCTCGTGAAAGCACTGGATTAGGGTTCTGTTGGTAACACCATGACGGTATGTTCAAACTCCGAACCTTGGGATTTATGAATCGTCATCATAAACGCAGGCTCGTGAGCAGGAGATACGACTGGTAGAGACTTCTCGATTGCCGAAACCACACTTTGCCTTTAGCTAAACACAAGCCAATATCACCGTTATACAGTTTCACATTATGATCGTTTTCGGTAATCATAATTGATTTACGCAATATACCAATCGTCTTCTTGACGGAACCAAAGTAATTTCTCTGCTCGTAATGCTAAAGCAATTTCACGATTTAATTCTTCTACACCTAATGCCGAAGCTCGACAGTGCGGTCAAAAATCTCACCGAATTAAAAGCGATCTAAAATCGCTTCCGCATAAGTTTTTCGTTGCCCTTTTTCATCTATAAATTTTTGCATTGAGATCTTTCTTCTGAGCAAAAATAAGTTTGAAGCTGGGTTAAATAAACTCGGTAATTTTCAACCGCACTTTTTCACCACTTGGCGAACAGATTCTTTAACGTCTTGCTCTTCATCAAAATGGTGGAAATGCAACTCTTGTGGATATTCCGCAAAGGTCGCCACACTGCCCTCACCTTTTCCTTGTTGAATTTGCTCAGCAAGTTGTTTAATATGAATCATCTCGGAAACGACGACTAAAGGTTAAATGACAAATGGCATCACGCAGCGGACTATGTTCATCCGAAGTTGGAACAGTATAGCCTGTTGTTGCATGAATATAATCGGCTTGAGCAGGGCTATAATCTTGCGTTAAAAATTGTGCAATTTCGCCTAATACCCCCTTCTACTGAAGCTAATTGAGCTGGTCACCCTAATAAAAATTAAACGTGTTTCGGGTTTCAACGCTTGCACCAGTTTCGCCATCATAGCCAAAATCAATCATCGAGGTTTCATCCACCACTAACACATCAATTTTGCGGTGGATTATGCGCATGATATTTCACGCTATCGGTAAAAGGTCGAACGCCTAGTAAACGATGTAATGTTTCTGCTGTTTTAGGAATGGATGCACGTAACTCATCTGAAATCGGCATTTGTGCCAAAGCGTTTTCGATGGATTCCGTTAAACGAGCCGCAGCTTTCCCCGTTGGCGCAACCAATTTAATGTAGAGTTTGCCACCAAATAATTCCTGTAATACGCATAACAAGCGAGTGACTGTCGTGGTTTTCCTGTTCCAGGGATCACCTGTAATCACAGAAAATGGGCTTTTTACTGCCGTTGCGACTGCTACCTTTTGCCAATCAACTTGCGCTTGTTGTTGAGGGAAATAACGATCTAATAAGGTTCGAATTTGTTGCGGCTCTACCGATAAAGTGCGGTCATTTTTCAAGGCGTTTTTAATATATTGCGCAACGCGGAATTCATCTTGCAAGCTCGATAAAATAAATCCTTTCAAATTGAAAATGCGAGAAGGCGCAATCTGATTTTCAGGATCTTGTGTAAAAGCAATATGCTCTGCTAAGGCTGATTGCCATTTTGATACAGGGAAGTGAACCAATCTTTTCATTGATAAGCGACAAAAATCCGTTTCAGTATGACGATAAGCCAAACCAAATAAATTACGTTCTAAAAAGCGATCTAACACACAACAAGTATTGCCTTGCGTATAGCTCCAGTTGCAAAGTGCGGCTAATAAAATCGCTAAATTTTGGACGGGCTCGGCATAGCCTTTATCTTTTTGTTTATCAGCAATTAATTGAGCAAAATAATAATCGCCTTGAGTAATCACACCTTGTTCTTGCAAAGGATTTTTAATAAGCTTAACATTAAAAAATAATTCCTCTAATTGTTGGATTAATTGCCAATCTGGTTTTATCAAAAAAGATGCCCGATTGTGGCGAACCATTCATTCCTCGTAAAAATGCATAGACCACACCACCAAAATCTCGGTTGTAATCGTAGTGAGGCAAACGTGTTTTTAAATAACGGTGTAATGCCACCACATACAACAAGTATTGCCAATCATAATGATGCTCTAACATGGCTTTTTTCAATGCAGCTTGATCGTAATCCTTTAATGTCTCACCCAGAAATTCGATTTGTAATCAAGCAAATAATATTTATCTTGATAACTGAAAAACTAAGTCCATCGTGCCTCGCACCATGCCTTGAATATCATCAAACTGTAACGGTTCTGACGGCAAATGATGCAAGGTTGCTAACGCTCGGTTAAAACCAGCGACATCAAAATGAGCTAGATATTGAGATAAAACGCCAACTCTTTTAAGCATTGTTTTTCGTTAATTTGAGCAAGGGTAAAATCATCGTTTGGCAAAATTGGCGTGCTGAGTATTTGTGCAAACCACTGTTGAACTGCTGCAAATTGCTCTTCGGCAAGATTCAAATCCTGACATAATTTTTCAATGTTTTCTTTCTCTGCCAGTTGAGCAAAAGGCACCTTTTTCAAAATAACGATGCAATAACGTACCGATTTGTGTTCCCCGTGGAAAATCTAAAACCATTTCATCGTTATCATGAGCAAGTGCAGTCAGATTTTCAGTGATATTTTCTGTTGAAATCGACGCATCATAATCTTTCGCATCATCAAAAATGAGCGATTTTTCACCACACTTTCATTCAAATAAGCTTTGCGTTGATGTGTTTGTTCAATGCCACTAAAGCTCGTCACTCGCCAATCTTGTTCAATTTCACCTTGGAAAATTTCCGCACTTAAATTTTCTTGAGAAACATTATAAGGTAAGTGGTTCACTGGCTTGTAATACATCGGTTGATTCAATCGCTACATCATTGGTAAAAGCTGCTTAAACTTTTCCAATAATGGTTGAGTATCCCAATTAGCTGGCAAATCGAGTTTTCGACCAATTTCACCTTGTTAAAAACATACAATAAAAGCATTCATTTTTATCAAAGGCTTTCAGGTAACACAAAAGGCCATTTGGTATTTTTGCTCAGGGTTAATGCCACATAAAAGCAAACGCAATTCTTCCATAACTTCTTCTGTTAATTCATCCAAGTGTTGATCTTGCATGTCCCACAGAGTTTCTCTTCTCACTATCGTAATATAAATTAAATAGTTTCTTCTTTTAGTTGGGTCTTTTGCTGCATTTCCTAAAAATGGCAACCAAACCAAATCATATTCCAACCCTTTGGACTTTATGGATAGTCACAATCTTCACTAACTGACGTTCGCTTTCTAAACGAATTTGTGCTTCTTGACGACCATCATCTTGAATTTGCTTTTTCAAACCAGCGCAATAATGCCGCTTCACTTTCATTTAATGCGGCTGCTTGCTGTGAAATTTCAGCTAAATGTAATAAATCCGTCAGTTTTCGTTCGCCATCAGGCCGAGATAAGAGTTTTTCTGTGATATTTTTCAGCTAAAAGTAAATGGTGCAACATCGGCAATACGCCTTGAGCGTTGCCAAATTTGTTGATACTCTGCAAATTTTTCAGCCCAACGTTGCCACTGAATTTTCATCATGGTGAATTTGGTGAATTTCAGCTGCATTTAAAGCCCGAAAAGTGCGGTCGCAATGGCATTTAAAAATTGGGCGTTCCGTCACACTCAAACAAGCTTGCAAAAATCAAGGCCAGTTCTTTTGCTGTGTTACTCTCAAAGAACATTTCCTCTATCCGAAAAGGTAAACCGAAGCAATACCGAGTGCTTGCAATTCTTTTTCACTAGATCCGCTTCGGTATAACCACGCACCAAAACAGCAATATTTTCTGCTCGCAATGTTTGATTTTCCGCTTTGCTTTCATTCGGAAAAACAACCGGATTTTTGACCGCACTTTTTAACCATTGCTGAATCGATGTCGCGCAAGCTTTCGCATAATCTTGCTGGGTGGATTTGTCTTTATCATTAATGTAAAACGGAAGGCTGGGTTCAGGTTGATTATTCAACTGAAAAACAAGATTCTTCTTGGCTGCACCCACATTTAAAAATTCAATATTTTTCATAAATAAAGGGATCATTTTTAAAATCAAATAATCGATTTACCCCTTCCACTAAAGGTTGGGATGAACGGTAGTTTGTGCCTAAATTAAAACGCTCGCTCGCTTCGTCCGCTGCTTTTAAATAAGTGAAAATATCGGCACCACGGAAGCGATAAATCGCCTGTTTAGGGTCTCCCGATCATCCCTATAAAAGCCAACATTGCCAGATGCGCTTTCATTACGATAAATTTTCGAGAAAATTTGATACTGCAAGGCATCCGTATCTTGGAATTCGTCAATCATGGCAAAAGGATATTGAAAACGAATTAACTCCGCTAACTGTTCTCCACCCTCACCATGTAATGCCTCTTTCAATAAGCGTAATAAATCATCAAAAGGATTTTTCAGGATGATTCGCTTTGTATTCAAGGAGTTTCTTTTTGAATACCTGACGATAGTGATAGAGATGATTTTAATAAATCACTTGGTTGATGTTTTTCAATACAGTTCTTCAAGTTCTGCAAAAATCGGTGCATAAAACGGTATAGCTGCTCTTTTTATTTTTCGTTTTTGTCGTGCTTTTCGTAGTTTTTGCTCAATCGAAGATTGTAAAAATAATCCCTTAATGTTTTTATTTAAGTTTCATAGTCTAGTGGGATTTGTTGCCCGTCATTAATCTGTTCAATCCATGTTTTAGACGTTCTTTTTGGTAGCTTCTACGACTGAAGATGTGAGCTGATCTTTTGGATAATCTTTTGTTATTTTCACTCCATGATAATGGAAAATTTCACTACATTTTTAACCAAAAACTTTTAGATCTTCAACAGCTTTTTAATCGCTCTCCACACTTTTTCTGTAAAAATTCATCAATTGACAACGACAAGCTTTGTTGGTTTAGTCCGTCGTTATCGATACATCTTTGTTTAAATCCGATTCTAAATATAGCTACATCATCAGGCGAACCTAACTCTTTCGAGATAAAATGTAGCCAAATCTCGAAAGGTTAGGGAATCAAAAATACTCCCGCCAAAATTCATTTTGCAAATTGTTTGAGTAAATCAGACTGATCTTTGAGAAGTTTTAAATTGAAATGCACGCCTGAATTGAAAAGCATGTTGCATCAGCATTCGGCGACAAAAACCGTGAATGGTATAAATGGAGGCTAAATCTAAATTTTTGTTCGGCCAGCTTCAAGCGACGAAGTGCGGTTGGGATATCTTCTAAATAAGGCAACAATTCCGCTAAAAATTGATGTTCCCCAGTAAAAATCGCCTTATCTTGCTTTCTCATAATATTCAGAAAAAACCGAAATTGCCGCCGTTAAACGTTCCCGAATTTTGCGTTTTAAATCTTCCGTCGCCATTTCAGTAAAGGTTACGACCAAAATCTCTTCCACATTCAACGAACGAGAAAAACAATTCTCACCAGCCTGTAAAAAGTAAACGAAGATAGATAGAACCAATGGTATAGGTTTTCCCTGTACCTGCAGAAGCTTCAATTAAATTGACTTGATTTAAGGGTAATGAAATGGCATTAAGTGAGGTTGATTTTTGGCTCATTTTTTATTTTTCTGTAAACATTAGAGTGTCCCTATTGTAGGGATTTAGCTGAGGGATTTCCATAAAAATGCGGTGAAATTTCACCGCACTTTAATCTTTATCTTATTATTTTAGAACGTTAAAACTTTATCCGCCCATAATGTCCACTCGGATACATCATCTAAGGTACCAAGGGTCACGCCGTCAATTAATTTAGCGTCTAATAAACCACGTGCTTTTACGCAGCTGGTGCATAATTTAATTTCAGCACCTTGTGCCGCTAAAATATCGATAAGTTGTTGGATATTGAAACCTTCATTTGGGTTTTGCCCAGCAATACCGCATAAAATCGCATCAGAAAAGCAGAATAATTTAATATTCACATCCTTGCTGTGCTCTTCTTTCATATTGATGGCGAAACGAACAGCGTTGAACGTTTTTTCTCCGCTATATGTGGAATCATTGACGATAAAAAGAATATTTTGCATGATGCACTCCTTGTTACAATGCTATAAAAATGAAGGCGTAATAAATTACGCCTTTATGAAATCAGCCAACCCAAACGAACTTGGCTACAAATAATAAAGACACCACCCACACAGGGGCATTGACCTCGCGTATTCTACCTGTACAGGCCTTCATGACGCAATAACTAATAAAAGCCAAATGCGATACCTTCAGTAATTGAATAAGTAAATGGCATCATCGCAGCAGTGATAAAAGCAGGCGTTGCTTCAGTTAAATCATCCCAGTGTACACGAATAAGACTAGATGCCATTAAAATCCCTACATAGACTAATGCTCCAGCTGTTGCATAAGCAGGCACCACACTAGCAAGCGGCGAGAAGAAAATGGTGAGTAAGAATAAAATACCAACTGTTACTGCTGTTAAACCTGTTCTACCACCGACCGAAACTCCTGCACCACTTTCAATATAGGTACTGATAGCTGATGTGCCGATATAAGAACCAACTACCGCACTCACGCTATCTACATAAAGAGCTTGTTTCATTTTCGGGAAACGACCTTTTTCATCACTGAAACCTGCTTTATCGGTCACGCCTAATAAGGTGCCTGATGAGTCAAATAGGGTTTGACTAAAAGAAGAGAAAATGATGCCGAGCAAAGCCGTATCTAAAGCACCCGCAATATCGACTTTTCCCTACAACCGCACCTAAAGCTTGGTGGCATAGAAACAATGCCGTGGAAAGGTAACTTGGTCATCAATTAAAAGCGCTAAACCAGTTACTACCGCGATAGAAATTAAAACACCAGAGAAAATATTACGTGCAGCTAAAACTACGATAATAAAAAACCCTAATACGCCAAGCAGAATTTTTAGGATCATGTAAATTGCCTAATGCCACTAAGGTTTGCAGGATTTGCTGACAACCAATCCCATATTTTTAAAAGCCAATTAAGGCAATAAAAAGCCGATACCCGCACCAATTCCCACGCGCAGTGAAAGCGGAATCGAAGCCATTAACCAATAACGGATTTGGAATAGGGTGAGAACAAATAAACCAATCGAGCCCCAGAAAAATGGTGCCCATGCCCACTTCCCAAGAATAACCAAGCTTGCCAACGACTACATAGGGCGAAAGAACGCATTGAGCCCCATGGCTGGCGCAAGGGCGATAGGTAAATTACTGAATAATCCCATCGCAATGGTGCCAAGTGCAGCAATTAAACAAGTGGTCACGAAAACAACTTGTTTATCCATTCCCGCATCACCTAATACGGATGGGTTTACAAACACGATATACACCATGGTAAAGAAGGTGGTAATACCGGCAATAATTTCGGTTTTGGTGGTACTGCCCTTTTCTTTAATCGAAAAAAGGCGTTCAAGTAGAGATTGTTGCATTGTCTTCCCCTTAACTTAAATTAATAACCTTGGTGATAAATCGACTCAAGTAATTTCACACCTAACAAGGCAATATTGAAACGTTGCTCGTCAGCAACCGTCCAAAATTCGATACCGTTTTCAACCGCACTTTGTTGGCTAATATGCAATTTTACGCTTTCTTCACCGTTTTCGTTTTCACCGTTAATCACGGGCGTAATAAGGCTATCGTGTAATTCAATCAATTCGCTTTGTTGTGGCTGGTAATCAAATTCATAATCTGAAAGTGCGGTCACTTTTTGTGCCATTCCGTAGAAGACAGGGTACTTGAATTTGATGGAAAAATGACATTGTCTAACTGTGGGAAGATTTTTGTAATTGCAGATTTAAATTTGCCGCTTGTTGTGGAAACACATCAAAGGCAAAACGAGGTTTCACCTTCTTCTAATGGCATACCATTCAGTAAACGAGCGGTTTGTCCAGCAAGTTTATTCACGGTTTCACCATCCGTATAAGAAGCGGGTAAAAGTGACGTTGCAAAGACTTGAGTTAAATTTGTTTGTTGAACGATTGGTAATAGAGATAAAGCTAATTGACTCACTTGCGGATCAGGCAGACTCACAATGTTACGTTGTCTTAATTCAGTCAGATTTTCTTCATTAATTGTAGGAACTACGACAGGTACATCAGACAATGCAGAGCAAATCCCTTTTAAATCAATCACCACACAGCCACTTTCTGCGGCTTGAGCTAATAAAGGGGCTTGGTCAATTTGGCCAGCGAAGAAAAAGATAATTAACGCTATCCCACTCAATCTCATCAGTGGCTAATTGAGCAACCGCTTTATTGCGAAAACGCACCGCTTGCTCTTCTTCAAAAGGATAAATTTCTACAATTGAAACCTTACCTACATCTAGCTCACTTTGTTCAAGTGCTTCGGCAATTTTTTCACATAGGTCAAATTCTGCTGCAATAGCAATATTTAGGCTTGCGTCCATTTTTCTCTCCGCTGTAAAATGTTCTGAAACCGATTCATTCTACAGAAAAAAAGACGCATAAATACATAAGAAATCAGATGACACCGGCAATTGATTTACTCAAAGAAAAAAATAAAATTCCTTTTACTCTCCATACCTATGATCATGACCCTAACAATACGCATTTTGGCGATGAAGCCGCTGAAAAAACTTGGGCTTGATCCGCACCAATCCTTTAAAAACACTTTTTAGTCGCTGAAAATGGTGATCAGAAAAAATTAGCGTGTTTTGTGCTTTCACGGCAAATATGTTGAGTTTAAAGAAAGCGGCAAAAATCAATTGGTGTGAAAAAGGTTGAAATGGCTGATAAAGATGCGGCACAAAAAGCACGGGATATTTAGTCGGTGGCATTAGTCCATTAGGGTCAAAAGAAACAGGGTAAAAACAGTGATAAATTCGACCGCACTTGAGTTTGATACGATTTTTTTGTTTCAGGTGGAAAAACGTGGATTAAGCGTCGAATTGGCCCCCAAGATTTGGCTAAATTACTGAATGCCGAATTTGTCGATATTATTGACGAAGAATAGAAGAAGAAAAAGAAAAAGCCCGAATGAATCGGGCTATTATTTTTATATGATGTTGTGTTTATTTGAAATTAGAAACTTGATGTATCTTGGAATAAGCCAACTTTTAAATCGGTTTGCAGTGTAGATAACGCGACCATCTACTTCACTTCACCATCAGCCATTCCCATCACTAATTTTGCGATTAATTACGCGTTTCATATTGATGCGATAAACCACTTTTTCGCGGTTGGTAAGATTTGTCCGGTAAATTTCACTTCACCCTACGCCTAATGCACGGCCTTTACCTTTACCGCCTACCCAGCCAAGGAAGAAACCCACTAATTGCCACATCGCATCTAAGCCTAAGCAGCCTGGCATAACTGGGTCACCAATAAAAGTGGCAACCGAAAAACGGTAAATCTGGATGAATATCTAATTCCGCTTCAATATACCCTTTACCAAACGCACCGCCGTCTTCGGTCATTTTTACAATACGATCCATCATCAACATGGTTGGTGCTGGAAGTTGCGGGCCTTCTTTACCAAATAATTCACCACGACCAGAAGCTAACAAATCTTCATAGGTATAGCTGCTTTTTAATGTTTGGTGTACAGGTGTTTTCCATTTTTATTTCCTTGTATATGTAGTTTTGCTTGGTTAAGACCAATAAGTAAAGATTCTATGAGGATTTATAAGAAATGTAAACAGCGAACACTTGTTAGCTCAACTTGTCGGATCAGTCAGTGAAATTAAGATAAAAGAAAAGCGAACACAAGGTTCGCTTTTAAGAAATTAAGATTTAAAGAAATCTAACCAGCTTTTTTTCGGCGTTTCCGAACGGAAAGCAATCCGATTTTGAATTAAACGCGCAATAGGCTCTTTGCCCTTCGCATATTCTTCTTTCTCTTCCAATAAATCGCGGTCAAATAGGATTTTGGCTGTTTGATAAATATCCTCGACTTGATAGATAAAGAACTGCTCATTTTTCACCGCCTCAACCACTTCGTCAGATAAACTTAATTGCTGAATTGTTGTTGCAGGAATAATCACCCCTTTGTTTACCCGTTAAACCACGACGTTGGCAAATGGTGAAAAAGCCTTCAATTTTAGTCATTCACTCCACCTACTGCATGCACCAAACCAAATTGGTCAATGGTACCGGTAATGGCAATATTTTGTGGCAATGGCAAATCAGATAACGCGCTGACTAATACGGAGAAAATAGCTAGAGACGCACTGTCACCATCAATTTCACCATAAGACTGTTCAAATACTAAAGACGCAGAAAATGGTAACTGTGATGGCAACTCTAAGATACTGGCTAAGCACGCTTCAGAAATCATCATACCTTTTCCCGTGGAGGTTACCTGCTAATTCGTTTTTACGCTCCACATCCACGACTTCACCATCACCAAACTGCACTAAACAGCTGATGCGAGAAGGTTCACCGAAACAAACCGGGGTGCCTGGATATTCAATCACAGACAAAGCCATTAATCTGCCCAACAATTTCGCCGTTGGTTTCTACATAAATTTGCTCATTGAGAATATCCGCATAAGTGCGTTCACGTAAAAAACCATGCTGTTCGTTCTTTTGTTTAAAAGCTTGCTCAAAATCAATCGCACTTTAAGTTTGTTTTTGTGACAACGTCGCGGCATTAAGCAACATTTCTGTTATTTTTAACGGTGAAATGTTAATTAAAAAGCGATCTTCACTCTCTCGCACCAATAACTGATAGAGTTTATTTAATGCGGTTAAATCTAAATCAAGTTCATATTTTGAGGCTAATGCCAACACATAATTAGCCCAATTTTCTTGTGCTTTAGGTTGTGCAACAGAATAATAGCTTTCAATTTCTGCGTAATCAGCCAAGCTATAAAGATCTTCTTCTAACTCACCTAAGGTCGCAATTTCAGTGCGATTGCCTAAAATCACCACTTTTAAATTAAGTGGATAACTTGGAATATCACAAGGTAAGGTTTTAAATGGATGGGCTGAATACCAATCAAAAGTTTGCGTTTGTAAAATATGTTTTAAGCGTTGCCATAAATCAAATTGGCTTAGCATCGTTGCTGCGCTTAAAATCAAAACGCCTCCATTGGCTTGATGCACTAAACCTGGTGTAAGCAAAATATCTTGCGAACTTGGGTGAACACGCACACTACCAAAAAGACTAAATTGATCGGCATGTAATGCCTTCAGCACATCACCTTGTGCGGCAAAATTATCAGCGAGTGATTGAGCTGGCTCGGTATAAATACGAGGGAAAGAAAAAGAATCTCCCTGCTCAACCACATAATTTACCCCAAAAACTGACCGCTCTTTTGGCTGTTCTTGGCGAATAAGTTCTGCTAATAAATCGGCATATTCTGCTTGATCATCGGCTTTTAAAACCAATAGAGAACGACGAGGCTGTTTTAAAGAAATAAAGAAATCGCTTTTTGTGGCATGTTTTTGTAATGACCAAAAATCAGCCTTTTCAGCTGAAAGTTCAGTAATCGATAATTCTGGTTGTAAGGCTTGCCAATTTAAGGCTTGTTCCGAAGATGTTGAAGTCACGACATATCTCGCTTTAATTAAATTGGCGGTATTATCGCACACTTCACACTGAGTGAAAAATCCGTTATAAAAAAATCTACTGGAAAAATTTTGTTTAAAGCAGCGTATATTTATGAGGTTACCACGTCACTAAAAAGTATAATAAAACGATGAAATATCAGAAAATTAGAAAACCAAGAAGCAAACTGAAATGGATTTATCTCATTCGCAAACATCGCGAAGGGGAAAAAATTACCCGTTACGAAGAAAAAAAGCTTAGAAGAAAGCAAAGTTCAAGAATTAATAGAATGTCAGAATTATCCTGAAAAAAATCGAGGAATGGATTAAAAAAATCACCTTTCTCTTGATTTACCTATTAAAAGCTTGATCAGGCTATTCGTGCAAGACGTAAACGCTTTTTTTAATGCAGAAAAACAATCAACGAAGAAAAAAATCTATTGATTTAGAATATGGCGTTTGGCTTCGTTTGTCTAAATATTCAAGAAAAATGAAAATGACACTTTCTGAAACCATCACTATATGATTGATGAACGTGAAAAGCAAAGCATTATATGAAAGCCAAATGACAGCGATGAAAGCTGGGTTTGAAAAACTTTGCTCAATAAATAAGATGAAAAAAAGCCAAGGCCGAAACCTTGGCTTTTGATTATGCTAAATAGAGAAGATTTTGAAACGTTTTAGCGTTTCGCCTATTCCGCAATCGGAATAATTTTTTTGTGGCGTGAGATCCTTTGTCGCCGTGAATCACTTCAAACTGTACACGTTGCCCCTGCTTTTTAATGAACGGTAACCATCCATTTCAATTGCTGAATAATGTGCAAAAGATGTCTGTATCCACGCCTTCTGCAGAAATAAATCCAAATCCTTTTGCGTTATTAAACCATTTTACTACACCAATTTCCATAGTAGACCTCTATAGGCTTCGCCCTTAATACTTAAAAACAATAAGACTCATGCCTTATCACCTCAATTGGAAATATATTCAAACATTTTATTTTTATGCAACAAGGAAACTTTAAAAAAATGATACATTGATCACAAAAATTTTTATTATTTACTATCAGAGCCTCTTTCTCATCTTTTTGATGAATTTCACGCAATGCTTTTTGCCACAATTTGAATGGCTTCACCGCTACTCATTCCTTGTGCCATTAATTCCTGAATTTGTTCTACTGCTTTTTGTTGCTGTTCGTGGGTTAAATTAATATCTAACATGATTTTTTTCTCGTTAAATAGACCAATTAAATAATTCCATCACTTTCTATCCATTGCTCATCTAAATTAGCTTTAATTTCTATTTTTGTTGAATGAATAGGATGTTCAAAAAATAAGTGTATCTGCGTGTAAAAAAATAAACGCTGACAGCCTGAATGTTCCGTCAATGCACGATTTTTGATGTAAATCACCATATGTGTATCACCTAAAATAGGATGAAAAGATATGCTTTCATGTGACGTCGTAACTGATGTTTCCTGCCTGTTTGAGGGAATTAGCTTCACTAATGAATATCTCGTGGTTTGATAACGTCCCTACCGCATAAGGCATTTCCACAATGTTTAAGCCTCTCATAATCCGTCACCGCCTCTTGAGGTGCCTTATCTTCCTGGGCAAACTTATCTGCAATCTTATCTAATTGGATTTTAAGGGGATAATCAATCCGTCCTTTCGCCTTGCAAATACCCTCGCACAATCGCTAAATAAGATTTTTGCACCGTTTTCTGTTCAAATTGCTGACACATTAAATTCGCTATTTTCACTATTTAAAGGCAAACAGCAAAACACCTGATGTGGGGACGATCTAATCGATGAATAGGAAAAAAACATGCTCCGATTTGATCGCGCAAAGGTTTGCATCACAAATTGCGTTTCATGAGTATCAAGCCAACTACGATGTACCAACATACCTGCAGGTTTATTGACGGCGACAAGATATTCGTCTTGATATAAGATTTCTAACATTTATTGATTTTGTAATAAGGCTTCTAATTCACGTAACGGTGTTAATAATTCAACTAAAAAATCTTCTTCTGCTTCTTTAAACGCTTCCTCTAAATAAGGCGACACCGCAATTTTTGAGGGTAATTCAGCGCCACTTTCAAGTAAGGCAAACATTCTTGGAATAAAAATCCATTGCAACCATTCTTCTGGTGACATGGTATCAATAGCAAAAGGCTCTTCACTTAAAAAGGCTTCTTGTGAAGGAGGAACGGCTTGCCATAAATCAAGTTTTTGCATAGCAAGTTGTAATTGTTGAAGATGAAGTTTTGTTTGATTACGCATGATTTTTCCTATTTATAAACAAGCGGCGTATTCTACGAGCATCAATTCACACTGTAAAGTGCGGTCAGTTTTAACGATGAATAATCGAAAAGTCAGAATACCGTTTATCTTCAATATTATCGACTAAGACCCGTTCAACACTTGCGGTTCTTGGCCCGACTTTTAACCAATCATAAAAAGTGTTGTAGTTGGTCATCGTTGCCTTCCGCAATGATTTCGACACTTCCGTCTGTACAATTTCTTACCGTGCCTTTAATACCAATTTTCTCTGCTTCTTTCCACGTAAAATAGCGAAACCCGACACCTTGAACTCGACCATATACGACAAATCGTTTTGCCATGATTTGCTCCTTTATTACAAAAACTTTTTAAAAATTAACCGCACTTTTCCTATTCCCATTTTTTAAAATTTAGCATAGCATTACAACCATCTAATTTCATTCAAAAATAAAAGGAGTAATTATGAAATTATGTAAGTTTGCTTTAGGTGTTGTTGCCCTTGCAGTCAGTGCAGAGCAGCTTAGCCGGCATGGTCACCACCTCATCAAACCTTGAGTTCCTTGCTATCAACGGCCAAAAAAGCCAGCAAATCCCTTCTAAAAAGAAAAATCATTCAATGCTGAAGCTGACCAAACACAACAGGTTGTGGTACGTTTAGAGTGAGATCGTCGGTACAGGTTCTAGCCAAGGACTTTTTGAGTCTAATCCCTATTATTGTGACTTTCAAAAGGTACGGCTGATGATGTTGTGGTATCTGCAGAAAAAAATTCGTTCTCAAGAAGATGGCGAAAAATTTAATGCACAACCACAAATTACCGTTAAAAACAAAATCAGGTAATGTGATTGATGCTAAAGTGGATACCTTAAAACAAGAAGGTTTATTCCCATCAGCGAATATTGTTAACGATCTTGCTGAGTATAATGCATCAAATGCGCCAGCAGCGGTTTTCAGCTTTAGCTGCACCTGCAGTAGGTATGATGCCTGCAGCATCAGGAAAAAGCAGCGAAAGGCAAAGTCGTTGTACAAGGTGAAAACGTTGCTGAACAACAATTACAATACTGGTTCCAACAAGCCGATAAAGAAACCCAAACTCGTTTCTGAACTGGGCGACAAAAATAATCGTTTTTAACCGCACTTTGATAAAAAGTGAGCCTTCCCGCTCACTTTTTATCATCCATTTTTAGTCATTTAAAATAATAAGCAAGGATATCAACATGAACCAATGGCTTAATGCAAAAGTAATCGCTTCAATACCTATTTTTATTGCAGTGAATATCGCAGCGTTTGGCGTCTGGTTTTTTGATATTTCTACACAATCCATGCCCTTAATTTTAGGGATTATTGCAGGCGGTTTAGTTGATTTGGATAATCGTCTTACCGGACGATTAAAAAATATTTTTTACACTTTAATTGCCTTTGCTATTTCAACCTTTATCGTTCAACTCAATATTGGTAAACCCATTCAATACGTATTGTTGATGACCATCATCACCTTTTTATTTACGATGGTTGGTGCCGTGGGTGAACGTTATCGCTACCATTGCTTTTGGTACGCTGGTGGTAGCCATTTATACCACTCTCACTTATACACCAGATAATTCTGCAAGCTGGTTCATCAATCCTATAATGATTTTATTAGGCACCTTACTCTACAGTATTGTGACTATCATTGTTTATCTCTTTTTCCCAAATCGTCCTGTACAAGAAAGTGTGGCAAAAGCGTTTTGTGCCTTAGGCAATTATCTAGATGCAAAATCAGAATTTTTTGATCCTGATGAGATTGATGAAATCGAGAAAAAACACCTTAATTTTGCGATGAAAAACACCAATGTGGTGGATGCCTTCAATCAAGCGAGAACAGCTCTTTTCTATCGTATTCGTGGGCAACATCGCCATGCTCGCACACAACGCATGATCCGCTATTATTTTGCTGCGCAAGACATTCATGAGCGTGCAAATTCGACACATTTTGATTATCGACAAATTGCGGAACAACTCAAAAATACAGATTTAATTTTCCGTATTCAGCGCTTGCTCGAATTACATGCGCAAGCCTGTCACGATATTACGGCTTTGCCTGCGTCAAAAATACGCCTTATCACTATAATATTCGCGTAGAAAAAAAGCATTAATGGGCACAATTCAATCTCTTGAGCTTTATAGTAAAGAACATACGCAACAAAACAATGTTTTACTCGCCCTTCAAACGCTTATTGATAACCTGCAAAAGCATTAACTGGCAGCTACGTCAGCTTGAGCAAGAAACCAGTGAAAATGAGCAAACGGCACAAATCCATACTGAGCAAATTACAGGCCTAAAAAAATATTCTTTCTGTTATCGAAGTAATTTTACCTTTTGAGTCACCACTTTTTCCGTCATGCTGTACGTTTGTCTATCGTGGTATTTGTATTTGCTCCATTGTTGAATTTTTCCAATTTAATTTGGGGTACTGGATTTTGCTTACTGCGGTCTTTGTGTGTCAACCAAACTATTCAGCGACCAAAGTGCGGTTACGTCAGCGTATTATAGGTACGATTTTAGGGGTAATTATTGGCTCCTTATTGCCATATCTCAACCCAACATTAGAGATGAAACTTGGCTTAATGGTGGTGACCAGTACGCTCTTTTTCTTCTTCCGAAGTAATAATTACAGTTTCTCCACGTTCTTTATTACGCTGCAGGTGTTGATCAGTTTCGATGTGATGGGATTTGATACTCAGGCGGCGCTCTTCCCTCGCCTCATTGATACCGTATTAGGTTCAGCCATTGCATGGTTTGCGGTTTCTTATCTATGGCCGGATTGGAAATATCTCCAACTTGATAAAGTGAGCCGTCAAGCGATTCAAAGTGATGCACAATATTTCTTACACATTATTAGCCAACTGCAATTTGGTAAAAGCGATAATTTAAAATACCGTATTGCACGCCGTAACGCTCATCAATATGCGGCAGCATTAAGCACAACGCTTTCCAATATGAATAATGAGCCGAAGAAATATCAAGCCTATTTGCAGGAAGGTTTTGACTTGTTAAAAATGAATTATTCCCTATTAAGCTATATTTCTGCTTTAGGGGCATATCGCAATAAAATGGCGCAATTACAACAAACTACCGAGTTTTTGTCAGACTTTTATCCTGTTGCGAAAAAGGTTTTATATACGCTGGAAAATATTGAAAAACTTCGCCCTGAAATTTTTGAAAAGCTCCAAAATAGTATTGAACAAAGCTTTAAAAAAATTCAGTGGGATGAAGCCCAAGCCAAAAACAATTCGGTCTTTGCGTTTGCCATACCAGCAACTTAATTTGATTTCTCAATTGCTACCTCAGCTATATCGCTATTTCCAACATAGCCAGGTAGAACCAATGATCAAATTAAAAACAAAGGAAAAACTGACCGCACTAACCCAAATTTTTTATTGTTCTCAAGGCGATAAATAGCGATAATACGCCACTTATGTAAAATAAATTTAGACGCAATGACACATTATATTCTACTCGTTATCAGTACTGCATTAATCAATAACTTCGTTTTGGTCAAATTCTTAGGACTTTGTCCATTTATGGGCGTGTCCAAAAAGATTGAAACGGCAATTGGTATGGGGCTTGCTACGACATTCGTATTAACCGTAGCGTCACTGTGTTCTTATTTAGTCGATAATTATATTTTAATGCCGCTAAACGCCACATTCTTGCGCACTTTAGTTTTTCATTTTAGTGATTGCCGTCGTGGTTCAATTTACTGAAATGGTGATCAATAAAACAAGCCCATCACTTTATCGATTATTAGGGATTTTCTTACCACTGATTACCACAAACTGCGCGGTACTCGGTGTGGCATTATTAAACGTCAATTTGGCACACAATTTAACTGAATCCGTCATTTATGGTTTTGGCGCCTCTTTAGGTTTTGCGCTTTAGTTTTAGTTTTATTTGCAGCCTTACGTGAACGTCTTGTTGCTGCAGATGTACCCATTACGTTTCGTGGCTCGTCTATTGCGTTAGTACGGCCGGTTTAATGTCTCTCGCCTTTTATGGGCTTCGCCGGGTTAGTAAAATGATTTATCTCTTGATGTTTATTACTGTGACAGTGATTTTTTTCTCGGCTTATTTTGGAATAACACTAAAAAAATAATGTTTTATCTTAATTTTCAGTAACCGTTCTCGCTTTAATTTTTGGTGCGATTTTTAGGTTTTGCTTCGATTAAATTAAAAGTCGAAGCCGATCCTGTCGTCGAAAAATTGATGCCATCTTACCGCAAAGCCAGTGTGGGCAATGCGGCTATCCTGGCTGCAAGCCTTATGCTGAAGCAATTGCTAATGGTGACGTTATCACAAAAATGCGTGCCTGGTGGTCGTCCCAACAGTAGTAAAAATTGCCGAAATCATGGGCGTTGATGTACCCTGCAATGGATGATGTCGCTGAACCAGAAGAAATGGTTGCCTTTATTGATGAAAATATGTGTATCGGCTGTACCAAATGTATTCAAGCCTGCCCTGTTGATGCCATTATTGGGTACAAACAAAGCCATGCATACTATTATTCCTGATCTCTGTACGGGCTGTGAACTTTGCGTAGCACCTTGTCCGACAGATTGTATTTCCATGATTAAAGTGAAAAAAGATATTGATAATTGGGACTGGAAAGTTTGATCCTAAATTAGTCATTCCGGTCGTAAATACCACAGAAATCGAGAAAAAATTAGTGGTTGGGGAGTCGGAATCAAATGGCTGATGTATTAACGAGATTTAACTCCGGCAAAATTTGGGATTTTAAAGGTGGTATTCATCCACCTGAAATGAAATCTCAATCAAACCAATCCCTATTCAGCAATCAGAACTTGCTCATGATTTTTATGTAGCCGATTAAACAACATGCTGGTTCTGCGGGTAATGTATTAGTTAAAGAAGGCGATTATGTCCTTAAAGGCCAACCTTTAACACAAGGTGATGGCTTAAGAACCTTGCCTGTTCATGCGCCGACTTCTGGTACGGTAAAATTTATCGGAAAACACGTCGCACCGCATCCTTCTGGTTTAACCGAGGACATGATTCATATTCAAGCGGATGGTTTGGATAAATGGCGTGAGCAATTTCCACTTGAAGAATTTTTCACACAACCTGTCGAACAACTCATTGATCGTATTTATCAAGCAGGGGTTGCAGGCTTAGGTGGTGCAGTATTCCCAACTGCCGCCAAAATCCAATCAGCTGAAAAGAAAGTTAAACTCTTAATTATTAACGGCGCAGAATGCGAACCCTATATTACCTGTGATGACCGCTTAATGCGTGATTACACCGATGAAATGATCGAAGGGATTCGCATCTTACGTTATATCTTACGCCCTGAAAAAGTGGTGATTGCGGTTGAAGACAATAAACCTGAAGCGATTCAGGCTATTCAACAATCACTACATGGTGCAAATGACATTGAATTGCGCGTTATTCCGACTAAATATCCATCTGGTGCAGCCAAACAGCTGATTTATTTGCTTACCGGCATGGAAGTGCCAAGTGGCGGACGTTCTTATGATATTGGCGTATTAATGCATAATGTCGGCACGGCTTTTGCGATAAAAAGAGCGGTCATTAATGATGAACCTTTAATTGAGCGTGTCGTCACGCTTACGGGTGATAAAATTTCGAGAAAGGCAATTACTGGGTTCGCTTAGGTACACCAGTTGACCACTTATTAGCGCAAGTTGGCTATCAATATGACGAACGTTTCCCTGTTTTTCGCAGGCGGACCAATGATGGGATTGCAACTTTCAGATCTCAATGCTCCTGTCACTAAATTAATTAACTGCTTGTTGGCGCCGGATCATTTTGAATATGGTGAACCCGAACCGGAACAATCTTGTATCCGCTGCTCTGCTTGTTCTGATGCTTGCCCTGTTAATTTAATGCCACAGCAACTTTATTGGTATGCTCGCAGTGAAGATCATCAAAAATCTGAAGAATACAGCTTAAAAGATTGTATCTGAATGTGGCGTGTGTGCTTATGTTTGTCCCAAGCCATATTCCGCTTATCCAATATTTCCGTCAGGAAAAAGCCAAAATTTGGGAAATTAAAGAAAAAGGCGAAAAAGCCGAAGAGGCTAAAATCCGTTTTGAAGCCAAACAAGCTCGTATGGAGCGTGAAGAACAAGAGCGTAAAGCACGTTCACAACGTGCGGCAGAAGCTCGCCGTGAAGAGCTTGCAAAACAAAAAGGTGAAGACCCTGTTAAAGCAGCCTTAGAACGCTTGAAAGCAAAACAAGCGAGTTCAGCAGCAAACTAAAGAAACAAAAACTATCGTATCTGAGAAAGGCGAAATCTTGCCGGATAACCATGAGCTCATGGAGCAACGTAAAAGCCCGTCGCCTAGCTAAACAACAAGCACAAAGCAGATACAGCGCTATGACGGATGCAACAACGTCACAAACTGATGAAAAAGATGCGAAAGAAAAGCGGCTGTTGCTGCAGCTCTAGCAAGAGCGAAAAGCCAAGAAAGCTGCCGCTCAGGTGAAACTGTTGCGACGAAATGCAGCTGAGTGCGGTCGAAAAACAGATGAAAATCCAACCGCACTTGATCCGAAAAAGCCGCAGTAGCGCAGCCATTGCGAGGCAAAAGCCGGGAAAAGCCGCCGCTCAAGGTGAAACAATTGCGACAAATGCAACTGAAAGCGCGGTCGAAAAACGGATGAAAAACCCAACCGCACTGATCCGAAAAAGCGGCTGTAGCTGCAGCCATTGCGAGCCAAAGCTAAAGAAAGCTGCCGCTCAAGGTGAAACAGTTACAACATGCAACTGAAAGTGCGGTCGAAAAACGGATGAAAATCCAACCGTACTTGATCCGAAAAAGCCGCTGTCGCAGCAGCCATTGCAGAGCCAAAGCGAAAGCCGCCGCTCAAAATGAAACAGTTACAACAAATGCAACTGAAAGCGCGATCGAAAAACGGATGAAAATCCAACCGCACTCGATCCGAAAAAGCTGCTATCGCAGCAGCCATAGCAAGAGCTAAAGCAAAAAAAGCGGCTGCTGAAGCTGCTAAAGAAACAGAATAACGCAGGAAAATATTATGTTTAAGAAAATGGAGAGTTCGCCTCATACCCATTCAGGCAAATTAACCGCCCGTATTATGTTATGGGTGATTGCAGCTATGCTGCCTGCTCTGCTCACGCAGATTTATTATTTTGGAATGGGTGTTTTTGGTGCAATCCGCATTTGGCTATTTCTTTTCGCATTATTACTTGAGTTTATTGTGACTAAATTGCGCAATAAGCCAAACCTGGTCTATATTTCAGATTTTAGTGTGGTGCTTACTGCCTTAATTTTAGCGATGGCGATTCCGCCTTATGCACCTTATTGGGTGATTTTAATTGGTACGCTTTCTGCTGTTATTCTAGGTAAACATGTTTATGGTGGTTTAGGACAAAACCCGTTTAATCCAGCTATGGTGGGTTATGTGGTGCTATTGATTTCTTTCCCACTACAAATGACAAGTTGGATGCCACCGATTTCATTATTAAATGAACCCCCAACATTTGCGGATTCGCTTTCTTTAATTTTCACAGGCTTAACCACTGATGGATTTAGTTTAAGTCAACTTGTTCATTCCATTGATGGAATTACACAAGCGACACCATTAGACAGTGCAAAAATCTTCTATAACTTACATCAAGGCGATGAAAGCGTATTTCATGATTTTGTAAAATTACCGATTTTATTACAAAACGGGACTGACTTTGCTGAAGGTTGGTGGCAAGTCAATCTGGCATTCATGCTTGGTGGGATTGTATTAATCTTAAAGAAAAATTCACTGGCAAATTCCGTTTCAATGCTCGTGACCTTTGTGACCTTAGCAACAATCACTGCGATGTCAGGCCATCATCATTTAAGTATGATAAGCCAACTCTTTAGCGGCGCCATGATGTTCGGCGCATTCTTTATTGCGACTGACCCTGTCACAGCTTCTATCACACCTCGTGGTAAGCTTGTATTTGGTACTTTGGTCGGATTATTGGTTTACCTCATTCGTTACTTTGGAAACTACCCTGACGGCGTGGCATTTGCGATTTTATTAAGTAATATTTGTGTACCACTTATCGACTCACTACACCCGTCCTCGTGTAGCGGGACACTTTGCAAAAGGGAGAAAATAATGGGTATTTTTAAAAGTCACCTCCCGTTTTGGTTTGTTATTAGGTTTTATTGCGCTTGTATGTACCGCTGTTTCTGCAGGCATTTATATGCTGACAAAAGATAAAATTGATGAAGCCATGGCTGAACAACAAAAAGCGTTATTGCTCCAAGTCATCCCTCAAGATTATTTTAATAATAGCTTGCTTGAAAGCGTAGAGACGCCTGAGCAAGATAAACTCAAAGGTATTCAAAAACTCTATTTTGCGATCAAAGATCATGTACCAACTGCCTATGCTTATGAAACAACGGCACCAGATGGTTATTCAGGGAATATCCGTTTATTAGTAGGGATTACACCAAAAGGTGAAGTTTTAGGTGTGCGTGTCATCGAACATCATGAAACCCCAGGATTGGGCGATAAAATCGAACTTCGCATTTCCGATTGGATTTTGAGTTTTACAAACCAAGTTATCGTACCCGGAAAGCCTAAAAGATTGGGCGGTCAAAAAAAGATGGCGGTAAATTTGATCAATTTTCTGGCGCAACCATTACGCCACGCGCGATTGTAAATCAAGTAAAACGTTCTGCTCTCGTGATGCTTGAAAATGAAGCATTACTCAACGAGATGGCAAAAAAATACGCGCAATAGGATTATTTATTATGACTGATTTAATCGAAAAAACGACCGCACTTGATGAGCAAAGTGCGGTTGAAAATTCAGCAGAAATAACGCAAATGCCTTCTGTTTGGAAAGAAATCTTTATTCAGGGCGTATGGAAAAACAACTCAACGCTCGTGCAATTATTGGGGCTTTGTCCGCTGTTGGCTGTTTCAAGTACGGCAACAAATGCATTAGGTTTAGGTTCGGCGACTATGTTGGTTTTAACCTGTACAAACACCGTTGTTTCACTCTTTCGTAAGCAAATTCCTCATGAAAATCCGTATTCCGATTTATGTGATGATTATTGCGACTACCGTAACAGTGGTGCAATTATTAATGAATGCTTATACCTATACACTCTATCAAGCACTCGGGATTTTTATTCCTTTAATCGTAACTAACTGTATCGTCATCGGTCGTGCAGAAGCCTTTGCCTCTAAAAATAGCGTTGCACATGCAGCCTGGGATGGTTTTTCAATGGGATTAGGCATGGCATTAAGTATCACCGTATTAGGTGCGTTGCGTGAAATCTTAGGTCAAGGTACCCTTTTTGAAGGCATTGAAAACTTATTTGGCCAAGGCGCAAAATTCCTTACATTACATATTTATCACGCTGACAGCAGCTTTTTACTCTTTATTCTTCCGCCAGGTGCGTTTTATTGGATTAGGCATCCTATTGGCGATTAAAAACCGAATTGATATGAAAAAATGAACCAAGCTAAACGAATTGAAATTCTCACTCGACTTCGAGAGCAAAACCCGCATCCCACCACGGAATTAGAGTATAATTCGCCTTTCGAATTACTCATTGCCGTGATCTTATCGGCTCAAGCCACCGATAAAGGTGTCAATAAAGCGACGGCAAAATTATTCCCTGTGCAAATACACCACAAGCCATTTTAGATCTTGGCTTAGAGGGGTTAAAAGAATATATTAAAACCATCGGGCTTTATAACAGCAAAGCAGAAAATATTATTAAAACCTGCCGTGATTTAGTTGAGAAACACAACGGCGAAGTACCTGAAAGCCGTGAAGCCTTAGAAGCCCTTGCGGGTGTCGGCAGAAAAACGGCAAATGTAGTATTAAATACCGCTTTCGGCCACCCGACTATTGCAGTGGATACCCATATTTTTCGCGTATGCAACCGCACGAATTTTGCTCCTGGTAAAGATGTGGTAAAAGTGGAAGAAAAATTGCTAAAAGTTGTGCCTAAAGAATTTAAAGTGGATGTGCATCACTGGCTTATTTTACATGGGCGTTATACTTGCACTGCGCGCAAACCTCGCTGCGGTGCTTGCATTATTGAAGATCTCTGCGAATACAAAGAAAAAAACAGAATATTAAACGAAATAAAATTAAAACGGAATATATTATGACAACAAACAATCAATCTCGCCAAACGTGGTCTAGCCGACTAACTTATGTGCTCACCGTTGCGGGAGCGACAGTTGGCTTTGGGGCAACATGGCGCTTTCCTTATTTAGTGGGTGAAAATGGCGGTGGTGCCTATGTACTTCTCTTTTGTATTGCGATGATTGTGATTGGTATCCCGATGATTTTTAGTGGAAAACGTCATCGGTCGCCGTTTGCGTGTGAATTCCATTGATGCCTTTGGCGACAAAATCCAAGATAAAGGTAAAAACATTTCCAAATATTGGAAAATTATCGGTTATATGGGGCTTCTCGGGGCATTTGGTATCATGGCCTATTACATGGTATTAGGTGGTTGGGTGATGTCTTATATCATCAGCCTAATTAATAACACCCTTTGATATTTCCGCACCCAATTACAAAAGAAGTAGCCAAAGATTTCTACGATTTACACATCAGCAACAGCCCATGGGAAATCATGCTTTACACCTTCCTGTTTGTGGCGGTGAATTACATTATTCTAGCAAAAGGTATCATTGGCGGGATTGAACGTTCCGTTAAATACTTAATGCCATTACTCTTTATCTTCCTAATTGGTATGGTGATTCGTAACCTCACCTTACCTGGCGCAATGGAAGGTGTAACTTTCTACTTAAAACCTGATTTCAGCAAAATTACACCTAAATCTTCATTTTTCGTATTAGGCAAGTATTCTTCGCGTTAAGCCTTGGTTTTGGTGTATTGATTACCCTCTCCAGCTATTTGAACAAGGAAGAAAACCTTATTCAAACAGCCGTTGTTACAGGGTTTTACCAATACCATTATTGCTGTGTTATGTGGTTTTATGATCTTCCCATCATTATTCACATTCGGCATTGAACCTAACGCAGGGCCCAACCTTGGTTTTTCCAAAGTTTACCAATTGTATTCTCACACTTTATGGGCGGGTAAATTCTTTGCTATCGTGTTCTTCGGTTTATTGCTTGTGCGGCATTAACCACATCAATTACGATTTATGAAGTCATCATCACCGCATTACAAGAAAAAAACTCAGAATGCGCCGTGGAAAAGCGATTTTGTTACCTTAATAGGGAATTTTTCTTATTAGGTAATGTGCCATCATTCTAGGTGATAACCTTTGGAAAAGATGTCACTATTTTCGGTAAAAGCATTTTCGATGCCTTCGATTTCGTCAGCGGCAATATCCTATTCATGCTGACCGCACTTGGCTGTGCCATTTTTCGTTGGTTTTCGTGTTAAAAGACGATGCGAAAAAGAGCTATCACCAACACCTAATTCGCTCTTTCACCATAATTTGGTTTAATTATGTCAAATTTGTGGTTCCAGTGATTATTTTGGTGATTTTTATCAGTAATATCTAATAAAAACCGAGCTATTTAGCTCGGTTTCTCTTTTACCTATGCCCTATTTTGCTTCAGCTTGGGTTTTTCTCTTCAAGTTCTTCCCAACGAAGGAAAGCCGTTTTCAAGTTCAGCTTCGGTGTCCGATAATTCTTTAAGTTTCGCATCTGTTACATCATGGGTTTTGTTGGAAAAAGTGAGGGTCACCAATTTCAGCTTGAAGTGCGGTGATTTTTCTCTTCCAATTCTTCCAATAATTGCGGGAAGTTGTTCTAATCTCGTTGTTCTTTGTAAGAAAGTTTAACGGATTTTGGCTTTTGGGAAACAACGTCATTTTTGACCGCACTTTCCTGTACTTTTGGTGCTTCTTTTTTGGATTTTGAGGTCTCTTGCTCTGCTTTCATCGCAAAGTAATGAGCTTGTTGTCCTTTCGCATCAAAGAAACCGCCTACGTATTTATTCAATACGCCATCGCCTTCAAAGAAATAGCACTCCGTTGCGACATTATCAATAAACTGACGATCATGGCTGACAATCAATAAGGGTGCCTTGATAATCCGTGAGGATTTCTTCCAATAATTCTAAGGTTTCTACATCCAAGTCATTGGTTGGTTCATCGAGAATCAATAGATTATTAGGTTTCAGTAATAATTTAGCCAATAACAAACGGTTTACGTTCACCACCTGAAAGCGCTTTTACAGGTGTCATAGCTCGTTTGGGTGGAAATAAGAAATCCTGCAAATAGCCCAAGACATGACGTTTTATGCCATTGACTTCAATATCCTGCTTGCCATCGGCAACGTTATCCATCACCGTTTTTTCTGGATCAAGATCAGCACGATATTGGTCAAAATAAGCGATATCTAATTTTGTACCACAGTGAATGCAACCGCTGGTTGGCTTGATTTCACCTAATAAAAGTTTAATAAACGTGGTTTTTCCACAACCATTTGGACCAACCAATGCAATTTTTATCGCCTCGTAGAATAGTCGTGCTGAAATCTTTGAGCAGCTGTTTGCCTTCAATCTTATAACTCACATCTTCCATTTCAAACACGATTTTGCCTGAACGACTTGAGTTATCTAATTGTAACTTAGCCGTACCCATCACCTCACGACGTTGGCGACGTTCTTCACGCATGGCTTTTAAAGCGCGCACGCGGCCTTCATTACGCGTACGGCGAGCTTTAATCCCTTGACGAATCCAAACCTCTTCTTGCGCTAAACGCTTATCAAAAAGCTCATTCTGCAATGCTTCAACACGTAAGCTTTCCTCTTTAGCGGTGAGGTATAAATCATAGTTACCTGGATAAGACACTAATTTCCCGCGATCTAAATCGACAATACGAGTGGCCATTTTGCGGATAAAAGAACGGTCGTGTGAAATAAATACAATACTTCCGGTAAATTCTAATAAGAAGTTTTCTAACCATTCGATTGCATCCACATCCAAGTGGTTGGTCGGTTCATCTAATAACAAGACATCGGGGTTACACACCAACGCACGAGCAAGAGCGGCTTTACGCAACCAACCACCCGATAAATCGGCTAATTTGGTATCGGGATTTAACTCGAGCTTTTGCAGGACTTCATTGATTTTATTTTCAAACTGCCAGCCGTTGGCATGCTCTAATTTTGCTTGCACTTGTGCTAGCTGGTTAAGAATTTGTTCGCTGTAATTTTGTGTCAACTCTTGTGAAATATGGTGATATTCCTTTAACAAATCCGCTAAATGTTCAATCCCTTCCGCTACATAATCGAAAACATTGCCTTCGGCGTGGCGAGGAGGGTCTTGTTCTAAACGTGAAACCACTAAATCTTTTTCATACTGCACTTTGCCGTCATCCATCGTGACTTGCTGTGCAATAATTTTTAATAAAGTCGATTTACCTGCACCGTTACGCCCTACCAAACACACGCGCTCATTGGGTTCAATATGAAGTTCAGCATGATCAAGTAAGGGTGATCACTAAAAGAAAGATAAGCGTTAGTTAAACTAATTAATGCCACAAAATTGTCCTATAAATTCAAAATATCAATAAAAATAACCGCACTTTAGAGCTGATGATAAACCTTTAAGGCATAGGCATCTGACATGCCCGCGATATAGTCACAAATAATACGTTTTTTGCCCTGTTCAGGCGCATTTCTCCAACGATTAGCGGTATTCGTTGGCAATAAACGTTCTGGGTCAGATTCAAAAATCTGGAACATTTCCGTGAGAATGCGTTGTCCTTTATATTCAATGCGTTGCGTTTCGACATGGCGAATCACGTATTTCCAGACAAACTTTTTAAACACATTTAATGCCGCAATTACATCTTGCGGTAGTTCCGCGTTATGACGTAACAAAGGCTCATCAAAATTGCCGGTGACTTTCCAACGCACATGGGTAATAAAGAAATTCACTAATGCCCCAATGGCATTTTTACGCTCAAAATGATGATTGGAGAACAATCGTTGGCTAACTTTCTCTATATTTTTTGCCAACCAATCTGAAGGAATTGTTTTAAGTTCAGCCAATGCTTCTTGCCACTGATGTTGATTTACTACACCAGTAACAATCGCATCTTCTAAATCATGTACCCCATACGCAATATCATCCGCCAATTCCATAATGCTGCAATCTAATGATTTAAATTGTGTTTTTAAAAACTCAGCAGGATTTGACCGCACTTTTTGAAATGAACCAAACAAAGTGCGGTCATTTTCAGAAAGGTTTTGCAATAGCCAATTAAACATTGTGACGTCATCACGGAATAACCCTTTTCCTGGTTTCCAGTCGCTAATTTTGACATAGCGTGGATCAGCGTTTTCAGTATGCGGCAACTGGGCATATTGAGGGGAAGATAAGTCTAAAATATTCGGATATTTCACCACACCTAAAATGGCACGACGCGTTAAATTCATCCCAGCCGTTTCAGTATAAGGCTCAAGTTTAGTAATAATACGAAATGTCTGCGCATTGCCTTCAAAGCCGCCATGATTACGCATCATATAATTGAGTGCTACTTCCCCACCATGACCAAACGGCGGATGACCAATATCATGCGCAAAGCACAAACTTTCAATTAAATCATTGCTTGGTAATAAAGGCTTGAGTTGTTTCTGTAATTCACTTTTTTCGATATGAAGCTGGTCTGAAATAGCAACATAACTTTCCGCAAATTTTAATTGGGAAACCAGGCTGCTACCGATTTGTGCCACTTCAAGGGAATGAGTTAAACGAGTGCGATAAAAATCATTTTCGCCCACGGCGTGAATCTGTGTTTTTGCTTGTAAACAACGGAAAGCAGCAGAATGTAAAATCCGCCCGCGATCACGACGAAATGGCGGTCGGTGATCTTTTTCGCGAGGCGGATCAGGAAGGAAACGTTCAGTCCAAAAATCAGCTAATTGGGTTCTCATAAAAATAGACGAATAACATGGAATACTAAGGGGGCTAAAATTGAGCTCATAATACCGCAAAGTACCAAAGAAATCGAACTATAACTCCCCGCTTTCGGATCAGCTTCCATACAGCTTACTGTGCCGAGTGCATGAGAAACGGCACCAACAGATAACCCCACCGCTTCTTGTTGTTTGATACCGAGTTTTTTCAAGATGAGATAACCAAAAACCGAACCTTGTAAACCTGCAACAATCACGCCTACGGCTGTAACGGCTGGAATACCGCCTAAATGAGAAGACACTTCCATCGCAATTGGCGTGGTAATTGATTTTGGCAATACGGTCGCGACCATTTCAGGGCTTGCCCCTAAAATAATCGCAAAAATGGCACCGGTAAACATGGAAAACAGAAAGCCAATGTCACCACAGAAAGAATAATTTTCCACTGTTTCGCAATTTGACGAAGTTGTTCATACAACGGTAACGCCAGCGCAACAATACTCATGCCTAATAAATTATTAATCGGCGCATTACCCGCCATGTAATCATCATAAGGAATATCGCCAACTACTAAAATCAGCACAAGAATTGATACTGTGAGCACGAACGTATTGAAAATCATGGATTTCCAACGTTTACTGATTTGTAATGCGAGCCAAAATCCAAAAATCGTTAAAATGGTATAAAGATAAATTGCATACTGCATAATAAAACCTTAGTCAGCTTGAAGATTGCGTCTTTCTAATACTTTTTTACGCTTATGGGTAAAGGATTGTTTATAAAATAAATAGTTTCCTATAAATGCAATAACTAAAAGTGTCAGAACGGTACTGAGAATATTTGGAATAAGTAAAACTTTTCCACTGGGCCACGAGTAAATCATAATATTTGATAATCCCCACGCTCACAGGCACAAAAAGGACCGCCATGTATCGGATCAGTAGCTCGAACCAAAATAAATCCACTCCAAGTGAATTACATGAGTCGTTAAACCTAAAAAGTAATCAATCCCCAAATGCTGCCTGAATCCCCACTGGGATATAGTGAGAAATCAAATTGCCGAGTAGTAACATAATGTATAAAATGATGAGCGAACGAGCGAGTTGAACGCCTTTTGGAGTAACATATTTCCTCTATCAACTTTTTAATAACAATTAAAAATTTATTTTACGCTTTTTGTTAAAATTACCCATTCATTTTAGCTAAATTTTGCGATGCAGATCAAAGAAATTCCAAATGATTAGAAAAATTCTTCTTTTTTTTAACCATAATTTTAACCGCACTTTGGACGCAATTTTTCAATCTCAGCAGAACGCCAAAGTAGAGTGCTGGGTCGTAGGCGTAGTGATGGCGACACCTCTGACTTGCCTCTACCCACTAAAAAAACAATTCAAAGTGCGATTACAAGAAATTGATGCTCCAGAAAAAGGCCAACCATTTGGAAAGAAAGCCAAACAATATCTTTCACAGCTTGTTTTCAAACAAAAATGTGACGTTGTCGATTTCAGGTTATGATCGCTACCAACGTATTTTTGGCAACGGTTTTTATCTACAAGAACAAAAACATTAACTTAGAAATGGTGAAAAACGGCATGGCTTGGGTTTATCCGCAATATGCTAAAAATCCAATCTACTTTCAGGCACAAGATTTTGCCCAGCAACAATCGGCTTATGGCGAGATCCCAACTCTGTTGCCCCTTATGAATGGCGTAAACAGAAAAACACTCAAACACGGAGATAGCCATGGCTTTTGATTATCAATTATTTAAAAATGAATTCCTTATTTTTAAATCACCAAATGCCGTGGTCTATTTGGATAATGCAGCGACGGCATTAAAACCTCAAGCACTCATTGATGTAACGACTACTTTTTATCAATCGGCGGGCTCCGTACATCGTAGTCAGTATGAAGCTACACAAACAGCACAATACGAAAATGCTCGTCATTTAGTTAAAACCTTAATTAATGCGGAAGATGAAAAAGCGGTAATTTGGACGTCTGGGACGACTCATAGCATTAATTTAGTTGCTAATGGTTTACTCCCTCTTTGCATGCAGATGATGAGATTTTAATTAGCCAAGCAGATCATCATGCTAATTTTGTTACTTGGCATGAAACAGCGAAAAAATGTGGGGCAAAAATTCAAGTGTTGCCTATTTTGGATAATTGGCTAATTGATGAAAATGCCTTTAATTGCAGCCTTAAATGAGAAAACCAAATTAGTCGCGCTCAATTTTGTTTCCAACGTAACGGGAACGGAACAACATATCCAGCATTTAATTCGACTCATCCGTCAACATAGCAATGCGCTCGTTTTAGTGGATGCCGCTCAGGCTATTAGTCATATACAGATTGATTTACAGGCATTAGATGCAGATTTTATCGCCTTTTCTGCGCACAAAATTTATGGGCCAAACGGCATTGGTGTATTAAGCGGAAAATTGAGCTCACTTTCCCTATTACAACCGCTTTTTTACGGTGGAAAAATGATTGAGCGCGTATCCCATGAAGCCATTACTTTTTGCCGGTTTTACCTTATCGATTGGAAGCGGGCACACCGAAATATTGCAGGCGTGATTGGCTTTGGTGAGGTATTAGATTGGCTCAAAAATGGATTTTCAGGCAGCCGAGGCGCATGCAGTAGCTCTTGCTGAACAAAGTAAAGTGCGGTTAAAAACTATCCGAATTGTCGTTTATTCAATTCACCGCAGCCAAGTTCAGTGGTTTGTTTTGTTTTTGATGGGATTGCGGCCTCGGATCTTGCTACCCTATTAAGCGAACAAAAATTGCGTTGCGTGTTGGCGAACATTGCGCTCAACCTTACTTTAGCCCGCCTTGGCGAACGCACTACATTACGACTTTCTTTTGCCCTTATAACAGCCCGCAAGATGTGGATGCTTTTGCGGCATTAGATAAATCCTTAGAGTTATTAGCATGCTAGAAAACATTAAACAGGCAAAAATTGGGAAGAACGTTACCGTTTCATTATTCAGCCGGTAAACATCTTCTCAACCTTCTCCAGATGAATTGGCTCAAATGCTATCGATTCAAGGCTGCGAAGCAGGACTTTGGTTTAAGACCATTCCACAAAATGATGGCACGTTTCAATTTCAAGCTTACAGCGAAGCGCGCATTATGAATGGTTTTGTTGTGGTTGTTACTGCAAAATATCAATGGACAAACCCGCAATCAACTACAACAATTTAATATCCGTCAATTTTTTGATGAACTTGGTATTGCCTCTCGCTTAAGTGAAACCCGCTTAAACGGTTTAAAACAAATTGAAGAAATCTTACACAATCTGTAATATGTATCTGATCGAACCCTTTTTTAAATTGACCGCCTTAGAAAATGACATTGGCCTACAAAGCCGTTTGCTCAATGCAGTCATCGACCAATGGCATTATAACGGACAAATTATCGGCCGTGAAATCCCGCTTTATTTAACGGAAGAAGATGGCGAACAAGGTTTTGCAATGCGCGTCATTTGCCCTGAGCAAGATAGCCTTTTACCCGAAAACAATAATCAATCTGTGAATCAAGCGATGGAAAATGCTGAAAAGAGCGGTCTAAATTTTCAAGGTTTTCAAATTATTGCCGATGATTTAAATGCAGACAGCACCGCAGAATGTAGCCAACCAGCATGGCAAATGCTCTACACCACACATTTACAATCTTGCTCACCGTTACATAGCGGAGAAGATTTTTCTCCAATTCCGCTCTATAAACAGCTAAAAATCAACCGCACTTAAGCCAAGATTTGATTAAATGGCAGGAGAATTGTGCAAGCTTGCGATCAGTTACAAATGAATGGTTCTGTTTTAGAAAAAGAATCGTTAATAGAAATCTCGAGGGTTAATAGCACGCTTACTAAACATGGACGCTACCTTGCTGCTGAAATTGAAAAAGAAAGCGGCATACCGACCTATTATTATTTATACCGTGTCGGAGGCCATTCTTTAGAATCTGAACAACAACGCAGTTGCCCTCAATGTGGTGGTAATTGGGCATTAGAAACACCACTATTTGATGTGATTTACTTTTAAATGCGACCAATGTCGATTAGTCTCGAATGTGTCGTGGAATTTTTATAACGCTTTCGTCATTTAGGAAAACAAATGAACTATCAAGATAAAAGTCTTCAATCTTTAAAACTCGGTCAAGCAACAGAATATGCGGCAAATTATGACCGTACTTTGTTACAACCCGTGCCTCGCAGACTCAATCGTGATGGCTTAGGCATTACCGAACAACAGCCTTTTACCCAAGGTGCTGATATTTGGACAGCCTATGAAATTTCTTGGTTAAATCCAAAAGGTTTGCCACAAGTGGCTGTTGCTGATGTGAAATTGATTATCGCAGTGAAAATTTAATTGAATCGAAAAAGCTTTTAAACTCTATTTAAACAGCTTTAACCAAAGTAAATTTGCTGATTTTTGCTAGCGTAGAACGCACGATGTGTGAAGACCCTAAGCGCTTGTCGCTCAAGGCGAGGTCAAAAGTACGTTTACATCCATTATCCCACTATCAAGGACAACGTATTGATACGTTAACGGGCGATTGCATTGACGAACAGGATATTGAAACCACAGCTACGAATTTGATGCAGACATGTTTGCAAAATTGTATGTCCGATAACTCGGTTGAAGAAACCTTAGTAAGCCATTTATTGAAATCTAACTGTCTTATCACCAGTCAGCCAGATTGGGGAACCGTACAAATTCATTATGTGGGCAAACAAATCGATCGCGAAAAACTTCTCCGCTACATTGTGTCTTTCCGTCAACATAATGAGTTTCACGAGCAGTGTGTTGAGCGTATTTTCTGTGATTTGATGCATTATGCCCAAACCAGAAAAAGCTCACCGTCTATGCGCGTTATACGCGCCGTGGTGGATTGGATATTAATCCATTCCGTTCTAACTTTGAGGAAATTCCGCAAAATTTACGCTTGGCAAGACAATAAATCATAAAACAAAAGTGCGGTGAAAATCAACCGCACTTTTTTTTTTATACATGTCGATAAATCATGAGCTTGTTGCAATAACTGACGGCTCTCTTGCATGAATTGGTCTGAATATTCCCCAAACCATTCTCTCACCTGATGGAAAGCATCAATAAACCCTTGGCGATCGCATTTTTCAAAAAATTGTAACGCTTCTTCATACGTTTGCTTCAAGCTTTCAATCACGTCTAAATTTTCTGGCTTATCCATAATAATATCGGCATAAAGTGACGCATCTTGGGCAAAATAGACGACCAATCATGGCTAATTCCAAACGATAAATCGGGGAAGATAGCGCCAATAAATTGCTTAAATTGACAGGTTGTTTGGAAAGATGCAGACCATTCGCAAAAGTGGAAAAATGACGTAATGCTTGAATGTACGTCATATTGTGATCATGCTCAGCTGCATCAATTTGATAAATTTTTGCACCCCAGATTTGAATTTGCTCCAGTAACCATTCATAACGCTCTACTAAAGCGCCCATCACACCGTACAACCACTTGTTTTGCCATGCTTGCAATATCAGGACCAAACATGGATGCAACCTAGCACTGCCCCTTTATGCACATCTAACATTTTAGCCAATGGTGCTAGTTTCACAGAGGTGAGATCCGCCAGTAGCATATTTTCCGTTAAATAGGGTTTTAAACGTTCTATGGTTTCTAACGTGTGATCAATCGGTACTGAGACAATAACAACATCCGCATTCGTTAAAATGCGTTCTGCCACATCCCAATCATCTCGGTCTAAAATAGAAATAGGATAACCAGAAGCATCGCAACTAGCGGGCAAATAATCACCCCATTTTTCCGTAACCGCCGACAATAACAATTTTGTTAATGGCTGGATTCAGGGTTTTAAAACCAAATTGATTTTCATTGGAGTAAGATTCACGCATGAAACGACGTAGCACATCTTCAATAAGATGTGGAGAGATTCCTGCTTTAGCCGCTTCTTCTCGGCGAGCTTGCAACACGGCTAATTCACGCTCTGGCATACAATCGGTAAAACCTTTTTCGTGCTTTACTTCCTCGACTTGGGTTTACCAGTTCGAGGCGTTTAGCAAAAAGTTGAATCAGTTCGCGATCGAGTGCATCAATTTCCTGACGTAAATGGTTAAGAGCATCCATAATTCACCTGTAATATCTTATTTACATAGATTGCAATTAAAAGGTTAGCAGGTGAGATTACTGGAATTAAAAGAAAGGCAAATAGTTAGAGAGATTGAGTAATCAAGCGCTGCGGACGAATCACATTGTTATCATCTACAAGAGCTACGCCCTAAAAAGATATTCTCGTCAGAAAACAACCGCACTGACCATGTAATTTTGCTTCATTAGCAAATTTGACTCGTTGTCCAAAGCCAATCCTTTACTTTGCTCGGCATTTAGCTGTAATGCGGGTGATTTACTCGACCGTTGCATCTGTCGGTAAAAGATGTTGATCAAGTTGTGCAAGATCACCTTGCTCTGCAAGCGCCTGCAAAGCATCCCATGTCATCATCTTTTCTGTTGGATAATCCGCAACCGCAGTTCTACGTAACACTGTCACATGAGCGCCACAACTCAACACTTCACCCTAAATCATCCACTAATGTACGGACATAGGTTCCTTTCGAACAATGCACTTCTCAGGTTAGAAAAAGGTGTTTGATACTCAATAAAGTTTAGCTCAAAAATCGTGATAGGACGTGCTCACGTTCCACTGTAATGCCTGCGCGAGCATACTCATACAACGGTTTCCCATTGTGCTTTAACGCAGAAAACATGGTTGGCACTTGCAAAATATCACCACGGAATTGTTCAGTGCGGTCAAAATTTGTGATATTTCCAGCATTAACAGGACGCGTTTCGACCACTTGTCCTTCAGCATCAGAGGTATCCGTGCGTTCACCTAATTTTGCTGTAACCACATAACGTTTATCTGCATCTAACAAAAACTGTGAAAACTTTGTGGCTTCACCTAAACAAATAGGCAGCATACCGGTTGCTAATGGATCGAGCGCACCGGTATGCCCAGCTTTATTCGCTTGGAATACGCGTTTCACTTTTTGCATAATGTCATTAGACGACATGCCTTGTGGCTTATCTAATAAAATACACCATCAATATCACGCCCACGCTTACGAGGTCTCGACATTAGTCATTTTCCTCAACGTGTCGTCTTCACGTACTACGTTTGTTACTAAATTAGACATACGCATCCCTTCAACTAAGGATTGATCGTAGAGGAAACGAATTTCTGGCACAATGCGTAAACGCATTGCTTTACCCACTAATGAACGAATATAAGGTGCCGCTTTTTCTAACCTCTTTCATGCCTTGTGCAATCGCCACTTCATCATGATCAAACAAAAATGTGACAAAACACTTTTGCATAGCTAAATCGCTTGATACTTCCACATCTGACACGGTTACCATGCCAATACGGGGATCTTTTACTTCCGTTGTAAAATGATGGCGATTTCTTTTTGTAATTCTTGGTAACACGATCGCTGCGTTTAAATTCTCTTGCCATAATATTTCTCTTACTAAGTAAGTGTTACCTACATTGATTAGTTTACAAATTATTTCTCTGATTTGGGTTTTTATTTCGGCGAAGGATAAAAACCGATCCCTCACGCCAATGAGTACTGCGATAATATTCATTATGACATCCATCACTACTAACAACTAGACTCCAGTCTGCCGACGTTCTTCATAGGATAACTGGGCATGATAAATGCTGTCTATCCAAAAACAAAGTTTTACAGCAATGGGGATAATTAGAATTTCCATTTCTTGTGCCCTAAAAGCCATAAGCAACCAAAATAGTATTGATAGCCGCCCAACCAAACATTGATTACCATTTTTAGCTCAATGACAAAAAGCGGTCAAAAATACGTTGAATTTTTGACCGCTCTTTTTTATCGATTAGATTGAACGTTTAATTTCAACGACTTCAAACACCTCGATTTGGTCGCCGACTTTTACGTCATTGTAGTTTTTAACGCCGATACCACATTCCATACCATTACGTACTTCAGCAACGTCATCTTTAAAGCGACGGAGAGATTCCAACTCACCTTCAAAGATTACCACGTTATCACGTAATACGCGGATTGATTGTTACGTTTTACTACACCTTCGGTCACCATACAACCCTGCGATTGTATCAAATTTCGGATGTTTGAACACATCACGCACTTCAGCCAAGCCGATGATTTCTTGTTTGAATTCAGGTTGTAGCATACCGCTCATCGCTGCTTTCACATCATTTAATAGTTCATAAATGATCGAGTAATAACGAAGGTCAATATTTTCTGCTTCGATACTGGCGAGCAGAAGCGTCCGCACGTACGTTAAAGCCGACCATAATCGCATTAGAAGCCGCAGCTATGTTGCATCAGTTTCAGAAATACCACCTACACCAGAGCCCACTACTTTCACTTTCACTTCATCAGTAGAAAGATCTTGTAACGATTGAATAATCGCTTCCACAGGAACCCCTGTACGTCCGCTTTTTCACAATGATGTTCAGTTCAGCCACATCACCTTCAGTCATATTACTAAAACATATTTTCAAGTTCGCTTTTTGCTGACGAGCAAGTTTTCACTTCACGGAACTTACCTTGACGGTGTAATGCCACTTCACGTGCTTTTTCTCATCACGCACTACGGTTGCTTCATCACCCGCTGCTGGTACGCCAGAAAGACCTAACACCTCAACAGGAATAGATGGACCAGCTTCATCGATTTCTTTACCGTTTTCATCGCGCATTGCACGAACACGGCCATATTCAAAACCACAAAGTACGATATCACCTTTACGTAATGTACCAGATTGAACAAGAATGGTTGCAACTGGACCACGACCTTTATCAAGGTAAGATTCAATCACAACACCGCTTGCCATACCGTCTTTACAGCCGTTAATTCAAGTACTTGATTGAAGTAAGATAGCATCTAATAAATCATCGATACCCATACCTTTCTTCGCAGACACTGGCACGAATTGTACATCACCACCGAATTTCTCAGAAATCACTTCGTGTTGAAGTAATTCTTGCTCTACGCGATCCGGATTAGCTTCTGGTTTATCAATTTTGTTCACCGCAACCACTAAAGGCGCACCCGCTGCTTTCGCGTGTTGAATCGCTTCAATGGTTTGAGGCATCACACCATCATCTGCCGCTACCACAAGTACGACGATATCCGTTGCTTTTCGCACCACGCACGCATTGAGGTAAAATGCGGCGGTCCCGAGTATCTAGATGCGTAATCATTTTACCGTCGTCCATTTCTACGTGGTACGCACCAATGTGCTGAGTAATACCACCTGCCTCACCTGCTGCAACTTTCGCTTTACGAATGTAGTCAAGCAATGAAGTTTTACCATGGTCAACGTGACCCATAATGGTCACAACCGGTGCACGAGTCACTTTTTCAGCATTAACATCGCGATCGCCTAATACTTCTTCTTCAAGTTCATTTTCATTGCGAAGAATCACTTTATGACCTAATTCTTCAGCCACTAATTGCGCTGTTTCTTGGTCAAGCACTTGGTTAATGGTTACCATTTCGCCCATCTTTCATCATCTGCTTTGATGATTTCAGTCGCTTTGGTTGCCATTTTATTTGCTAATTCTGCAACGGTAATGGTTTCACCAATAACAACATCTTGTTTCACAACCTGAACAGGTTTGGTAAAAGCTTGCTGCAATGCGGCACCTTTCTTACCATTTTACCTTTACCGAATTTACCGTCTTTTTGATTTTTACGGTTAGATTCGCGCTCATTTTTAGTGACCTTTCACGTCATCGCGTTCTTTTTCGCTTTAGCCACTTTATTTTTTGCCACGACCACGATTTTCTTTACGACGTTCTTCTTCGTCTTCTGCTTCTAAAGCATAACGAGAGCTTAAATTATAATCCGTGTAATCTTCTGATGAACTATCATTACTTGAAGAGTCAGACTCAGCATAACGTTTAGCGTCTTCAGCCGCTTTTACGCGCTTGCTCTTCTGCTTTTTGGCGAGCAAGTTCTTCCGCTTTCGACGAAGTTCTGCTTCTTCCGCTTTACGTTTTTCTTTTTCTGGATCAACAGATTTAGGTTTTATTTTTCAACCGCACTTTGGTGCTGGGTTTTGCAGCTTTTTCCGCTTGAGCTTTTCTGCTTTTTGCCCTTTTTCAGCTGCTGCTTTTTCTGCGGCTAAATGCGCTTTTTCTTCAGCCGCTTTCTTTGCAGCCGCTTCAGCTTCTTGCTGTGCCTTTAATTTTGCTGCTTCTTCCGCTTTTTTAGCAGCATCTGTTGGTACGGTACGTTTTTACGTACTTCAACTGCACCACTTTTTGCTTTACCGCCAGCAGTAGCACTGCTTTGCAGTTGTCTGCGTTGAATACTTAGTTTTTCGGTGCATTTGCATCGCATTTTTACATCTTCAGTCATCATTAAACCTCCTTACTCTTCGCTAAACCAGCAAATATTACGAGCAGCCATAATGAGTCAGCGCTTGCTCTGCGGTTAATTCTTCGATATCAGCTAAATCATCTACACCTTGCTCCGCAAGTTCTTCAAGTGTCGTAATTTGTTTTTCAGCTAATTTAAAGGCAATGTGACGATTCATGCCTTCAAGATTTAATAAGCGATCTTCGATATCTGCTTTTTCAAGGCTTCTTCTTCTGCGCAGCAGCTGCAGTAATTGCATCTTTTGCTCGGCCTTGTAATTCTTCGATAAGATCTTCATCTTCTAAACCATCAATTGCAGTAAGTTCACTCACAGAACATAAAGCTACTTCTTCTAAAGTAGCTCTTCATCTACTAGATTTGAGCAAACTCTTCATCAAGACCTAATTTATCCATGAATAAATTTAATACTTTGGTATCTTCAGCTTGATGTTTTCATTTAATTGTTCGGTAGTCAGTACGTTTAATGTCCAACCGGTTAATGTGTCGCTAAACGTACGTTTTGACCGTTACGACCAATTGCTTTGTGCTAAATTATCTGCATTTACGGCAAGTATCCATTGAGTGGTTATCTTCATCCACGATGATTGATCACATCAGCTGGGCGCCATTGCGTGATCACCTATTGTGCTGGGATTGTCATCCTAAAGTACGATATCCACACGTTCACCACCTAACTCATTAGTAATCGCTTGAACGCGTACCACGCTACCCACACATGCACCAACTGGGTCGATACGTGTCATTTGATTTCACCGCAATTTTTCGCGCGAGAACCAGGATCACGAGCGGCACCACAGATTTCAAGCATTTCTTCGCCGATTTCAGGTACTTCAATACGGAATAACTCGATTAACATTTCAGGTTTTTGCGCGAGTCACAAATAATTGTGCGGTTTTTGCTTTCTGGATTCACTTTATAAAGCACACCACGTGCACGATCGCCTGGGCGGAAAGTTTTCGTGGAAGCATATCTTCACGCATCATACGGCTTCAGCTTTATTGCCCTAAATCTAAAATAATGCTTTCACGATTTACTTTTTTCACCGTACCCGTAACAATTTTGCCTTCTTCAGAACGGAATTGCTCAACCACTTTTGCACGCTCATGCTTCACGAATTTTAGTACTGATAACTTGGCGAGCAGTTTGCATTGCAATACGGTCAAATGCGATAGACTCAATTTGATCTTCATACATAATCACCGGTTGAATATTCGGATCTTCAAATTGTGCCGCTTCTAACGTAATTTCTTTTGGTTGGCACTAACTTCATCAACTACCAACCAACGACGGAATGTATCAAACTCACCTGTTTTGGTGTTGATAGATACACGAATATCGGTTTCATAGTCATATTTTTCTTCGTTGAAAGCGCAATCGCACTCTCTAACGCTTCAAAAATCTTTTCGCGTGGTAATAACTCTCGTTAGATACTGCTTCAGCAGCTAACAAAATCTCTTTTACTCATTTTTCCTTTTTCTCCTTTAAAACTTTGCGATTACATTGCTTTTTGAATGTTGCCAAAAATAAAGAAATTTGTTCCTGACCATCAACAATAAGTGTCAACATGTCATTTTCAATCCAACTTACCTTGCCATTTACGACGATCTAAAAACTGGAATACGTAAATGTCGGCGATATCTCACCACATAACGTTGAATTGTTCAAGCGTAAATAATGGACGGTCGAGACCTGGTGATGACACTTCTAGGTTATACTTATCTCGCAATAGGATCTTCCACATCTAAAATCGCGCTCACTTGACGACTTACATCAGCACAATCATCAACGCCTACGCCGCCTTCTTTATCAATCGAATAAACGTACGGTCATAAAACGACCTGCACGTTGGCATTCAATCCCCAAAGTTCGCAGCCTAAGTCTCTACTGCACCTTGAAGCATTTCTTTGCAATTTTTGTTCTAATGTTGCCAATTTTTGCTCCTAATCTTAAAATTCAGACATAAAAAGGGTTAGGTTCGTCAATGAACCCAAGCCCAGTTTCTAAATTTCGTACAAAAACCCCCAAAATTTTGGGGTTCTTTACTGAACTTGTTATTGATTTGCAGGGGGCCGGATTTGAACCGACGGCCTTCGGGTTATGAGCCCGACGAGCTACCAAGCTGCTCCACCCCGCGTCCGAAATATGGGGGTAGTATAGTGATCTGAAATCAAAAGATCAAGCGTTTTCTGCTAATTTTTCTTGAAAAACCCTAAGATTTTGACCGCACTTTGCTTCCATCTATTAGAATCCCAAACCAGTACTTAGTCTGACACCTACGCCAACCCCATTACTTCCATCCGCCAGCTCCAACGCCAACAGAACAAGCGCTTACCAGCACTTAATACAGCCACTAAAAATAATTTTTCATAGATTTTCCTTTGTTAAATGTTCAAATAACCGATAAACGGCCCAACAGGTCCGTTCCTGCAATAGGTTTTGAACGAGGTAAAAAGATAATAAAACGACTTAAATTTACGCATACGCTTCGTTTGTCTAATAATTAATAGGACTATACTCTTTTAATTAGTAACAAAGAGAATTTCCTTTTATTAAAGTTTTTGTTGTGCGTGAAAAGATAAGATACATTCTACAAAAATTTTTATTCTTTTTCAATCAAGGGAAAAATATGCATTTTTGAGTGTTTACCATACTGACATTATGCTTCTGCACGCTATCTGTACAAGCTTCCCCTTTTAGCATCAGCGAGCAACAAATTAACCAGTATTTAAGTGAAAAAGGCACGATTAATGACAAACTCGGTATTCCAGGATTATTTTCTGTTGATTACGCACTGAAAGATTTAGTAACTCAAATCGGGCAAACTGAAAGCAATCGTGTTGAAATAGGTGGTTTGGCTGATACGCTTATTCGTTTATCTGGTAAAACCTACCCAGCTAAGTTGCATTTAACCTTTGATGCCGTTCCAGAATATAACGCACAGGAAGGTGCACTCTATTTAAAAAATCTGCGAATTTTACGCTGGTCTGGCGAACCTAATAGTGCAATGGAGCAACTCCAAGATGTTATGCCGCTATTAAGCGATGGTGTGGCAGCACTATTAAGTCGGATGCCAGTTTATACCTTGGATGAAAGTGACATGAAACAAATGCTGATTAAGAAATTCGCCAAAGAAATTAAAGGATTGAGAAAGGTCGATTTCAGAATTAATTGGTGGAATGTTTAATACCAATAAGGGCGCCCTTTTTATATCACACTGATAGTCATAAACCTTGAATTTGCCCGTAGCTTCAATGTTTTCTAATCGAAACGATAGTGATGCAATTCGCTATTCTTGCCACAATAGACAATCCAAGCCACTTCCTTTTCATTTTGTCCCGCAGGACGATAAAACGCTGCCCTAATTTTTGCTAATTCTTCTGGCGTAACACCACCGCCATTATCTTCAATAAAGATACGTGGCTGTAAAATCACACGAACCAGAGTGCCTGAGGACGATATTTAATGGCATTATCCAACAAGTTTCTCAACATTTGGGCCCGTAATACTGCTGCCCTTGCTTAACAACGGGATCTCCTGATGCTCAAACTGCAATTCGATTTGGCGTTGCTGTGCACTAAAATACAAATCACCAATAAGCACGTGATAATTTCTGACCAATGAATAGGCTCTGATGATTTAATTCTTTAAGGATTATCTAGCGGGAAAGCGTCAGCTCGTTCGATTAATTGAGTTGCTCGATACCTTGCGGTTAAATGCGCTAAGCGAATTTTCACGAGTTTAGGCATCATCGCCTGCCAACCGTGCGACTTCCGTTTGAATGCGCAATGCGGCCAATGGGCTACGTAATTCATGTGCTGCATCAGAAACAAAACGGCGCGCTCCCGTTCCAACTGCTCACTGGGTGCGTGTGAAAATTGATTTAGTTTTGGACTAACGGTAGAATCTCTGTTGGCACATCATCAGTTTCTAATAACGACACATCACCTGGTCGGCGAGCTTGTACGTTTCGACTCAATCGATTAATTGGTTTTTAAGGCTCGATAAATCACGATAAACGCGACCAATAATAATATTGGTAATCCAGCAAACCAAAATTCCAGTTTGGCTGAAGACCATTTTATTGACCAACCTTCGCGGTATTCCAATTCTTGTCCCACTGCAATGACAGGTTCGCCTGACCGACAGGTTGCCAATAAATCAGCCATTCATCGTCATCATCTAAAACATGTTCTTTGCTAAAACCCGTCTTATTTTTGAAAAATAAATTTGTCGCCATTATCGCCATCGGTTAATAGTCTTTCGCCTTTATGAAAACTATGGCGAAAGCTAAAAGCATCATTATCGTATGACGTTTCTGTAGGTTTTAAAATCCACCACGTGGAAAATTCGCATTTTCGTCCAACAATACATAAATCAGGGGTTGCCAAACGCTCAGCAAAAAGCACTTGTTGTGCATTAAACACATCTTTAGCTTCTTTTTTGACGACCGTCCATGCAACAGCTGGCCAACGTGCACCACACACAAAGTGCGGTCAAACGGCTAAACCGATTAAGAGACGAAAACTCAGTCGTTTACTTTTTCATTACCTTGTCCTAAAACGCATAGCCTACGCCACGTACCAGTACGAATAAATTGTTTGCCAGTTTTTGACGTAAATATAAATATGCCCGTCCATGCGCACCACTGCCCCAATTCTTCATCCCAATTTGATAGTTTTTCTTCAATAGTCGCACGTAAAGCACTCGTTCTTTATTCAGCATAAAAAGTTTCGAGTAATTTATATTCACGTCCAGTTAATGTAATTTTCATCTTCATTCAACCAAGCCTACGTTGAGCAGGATCAAGTTTAACATTGCCATGCTCAATCTGCGGCTTTAACTTGCACACAACGACGACGAATTAATGCTTGTAATCGCACACCACTTCTGCCAAGGCAAAGGGGTTTGCAAAGATAATCATCGGCACCTTGTTGAATGCCTTTAATGCGTTCATCCAATGTATCACGCGCAGTTAAAAATCAATACAGGCACATCTTGATTATTTGAACGCCATTGTTTTAATACATCTAAACCAGCTCAATTCTAGGCAGGGTTAAATCCAATACCACTGCATCGCATAAGGCGCGCCGATTAAACATTTGATCCACTTTTGACCATCGATAAAACCAATCTACAATAAAGCCCCGATTTTGTTAAACTATTTGCAGACCATTTTGCCGATGAGGAGAGGATCGTCTTCACTAATAAAACTCGCATAATATTGACCGCACTCTCTCTTTCTCAAAACGAAAAATGGGAGCTTCCCACCACTTCAAACTATATGAATTATTGCGCTTTTTCAATGCTAATTGCTCAGCTCTGTTTTCTGCAAAAGGTTCATTATCCAATTTACCGTAAACGCGATTTTATCCTGAGGTCCCACATTTAAAACCATTCCAAACGCTTTTTAATTTCTAATTTGATTTGGTCTGTACCATCAGTGAAAACGTATTTCATCACCGTCAATTTGTTGAGTGATGTTACCTACTAAAGGTAATCATAGAATTATCTGCATGATAACGCTTGTTTATAGTAGTTGTTGACCCTTTGATCACCACTTTGAAGCCACCTGTGCAGTGTTGCCATTCAAAAACCAGCAAATGCTGCTGGAAGTAGATAAAATAAAAGGTTGCTAAAACAATCATCATGTTCTCTAAATAAATTAAGCATAAATTAATCATGTTTAAAAGCGAAGGATTATCCTCATTGCCGCCTTTGTTGATGATGTATTAAAGCACAACAAATCTAATGAAATCTTTAAGCAACTTTAAAATTTTTAAAATTACCAACAAAATCGTTCATTAACTAGATTGCTCTTGGCGTTCTTTTTCCCATTTCGCTTTATTTTCCTGGATTAGCAAAATAACGGTCTTGCTCAACTAAACGCGCATCAAGTTTTGCCTCAGCTTCTTTTAATGCCTGTTTTTCTATCTTGATGCTTACTTGGTAATTGGTAAAAATACGCGCCTGATACGGATGATAGCCCAGTCAATCGCATCTTGCGCCGCCTTGTGTTGCTTATTCAAATCACAGAACGCATACGGATTAACATGCTGTCCACTAATTGCCCAAATGCTGTGTTGATCCTGTACCGTCACTTTGTCTGAAATCCAACACTATAACGCGGTGATTAAACGCGGTTTTGCCCACGATAAAAACCATTTTACTGCCTCATCACGCAAGCCAAAATCATAAGCTCGAGCTGAAAGTGCAAACATTGTCATCGGGAGGCACGTCCGCTTTTTCTCTAATAATATTGACCACTTTCAAAATCTAGTGTATTTTTCAGTAATAACGCATCAATATCTTTTGTTCACATTAATCTGTTCAAGGTCGTCCCATCTCTGTGCATCTAATAAGGCTTGCCACATATCAATATGCTTAACCGGTTTCTTTTGAAATGGGCTGCCGTTAATAAAAGAGTGCGGTTGAAATCCACGTTAATTTTAGAAAGGTTCGCATGTTCTTCCCTTATGATGAATATTGCTCGCTATATTAACAAAAGAGCCGTGAGTTTTACTCTCTTTCTTCTATAATGAGCAAAATTTTGTTTTATTTCATGATTTCTATTCTTATTCAGCGTCAAATCACCCTTAGATTTCGACATACAACCACTGCTTAACTTTTAGAACAACATCAAATTCACCATGAATATCAATGTCGTTCAGGTTATTGTGGTTCTTGCCGCGTGAAGATCAAAAAGGCAAAGGTTTCGCGCTCAATGCGCCCCTTGCCTTTTATTCAACCCGATGAGATTTTTGCTGTGTTGTTGTCCGGGTGGAAAGTGATTTGAAAGGAGTATAAATCAAATCAACACGTCTGTCATATCAAAACAATCCGTGAGTTGTTTTTCCAACTCCCGCTCGCACGCACTGCGCCATTTGCAAAGGTCGTACGGCTTGATGCTTTTGTGAGCAATTTCTACAGCTCACCGATATCTGCAAACCATACACTATGCTCACCCACGACATCTAGGCACGAATGGTGAAAACCAATTTCATCACGTTTGCGTTCGCCTGTAATACCTTCGCGACAAAATACGCCATGCGTTTTCAAATCACGACCGGGTTTTCAATGTGTTCGCCCATGGAAAAGTGCAGTACCTGATGGTGCATCCACTTTGTGGCGGTGTGATAACTGACTGATGTCGAAATAATCGCTTTCATCACTGGCGGCTTTTTCTAATAGTTTAAACACCAAATTCACCACACTGAAGTTGGATGCAACATATATGCAATTTTTCGATGCGGCTTGAATTGCGGCTTTACCTGCATCATCAAACCCAGTGGTGCCAATTACCATCTATTATTAGCGACACAAAATGCGATATACTCAAGCGTGCCTTCTGGACGCGTGAAATCGAATAGCAAATCAAAGTTTATCTTTTTCTGCATTTAAATCATCTGATACTTTTGATACCTAATGTACCAATACCCGCCAGCTCACCCGCATCTGCACCAACTAAAGAGGAATCACGCTCAAAAGCCGCACTCGTTATGCCCTGCTGCATTATGTACGGCTTAGATCAATGACGCCCATTCTTCCGCCGGCACCGGCGATCCGCAATTTCCCAATGTCATGTTTTGTCCTTTTTATCAAATTAAAGCGTGTTCAGACGCACTACAGTAAATATCGATCGAAGAAAAATAAAAATCAGCCCTGCTGCATTATCAATCTCGCGACTATGGCACAAAACTGTTTTGCAACAGAACGTGAAACACGCAGAAATGATGTAGAAATATAAAAGTTTTCTGCGGTGATAGTAGTGCGGTCAAAATTTGTGATGTTTCGGTAATATTCACTAAAACCAATGACATCACACTGCTGAAATAAATTACCACTTTAGCATTAGATAAATTGACTATTAAGCTCTGCATGCTTTTTAAAGTCGATTGATTTGATGTCTGCATTCTGCTTTTCATCAAAAGACCGCATTGGTTTTACTTTTGCATTTAATGCCGAGATAACTAAGATCATTGACATCATCCTATGCCTGAATAGTCGGCATAGTGGCAAAAGATAATGGCAAGCCCTAAAACGGCAGCCGTAGCCCAAATTAATACGCAATGGTAATCCCAATCACCCCACCAATGGCTTCTCGACGAGAACTCATGGCGAAATTGGCTGACATAGAAATCGGGCCTGAGAAAGTAAACCCACAAGATGAATAATCATCAAATTTAGCATGGCAAGCCTCCACGATACGTAATATCGCAATCACGATAACCGCATGGTTGCTGCTAAAAACATCATCCACGCAATCCGAAAACCGCTTTCCAGTTTTTGATCAAAATAACGGATAGGATAAGGTTTTAAGATATCGAAGAAACAGAATACAAAGACCAATGACAATCCAAGGCAAGGATAAAGTTGGAATTGCGACTAACCGATAAATACCCCAACAAATTCATCCCAAAACAATGGAGCCGTGATCATGAACGCCCATATCATCTGCAGATTTTGACATAGATAACACAGCGCAAAAGCAAAAGTGCGGTCAAAAATTAAGAAGATGATCCAAGACAAGCTAATAATGCCGAACCTAAAAATCGTTCCAGCTAAACTTCCCCCATGTCAGTGTGGGACGAATTAATCCTGAACCGAAACCCTAATGCAAGTAAGTGAACTGGATTTTTAAGTTAACTCTATCAAGTGAGTGAACTCTTCATTATTTATCCCTAATGATCAAAAACCAGACGGTGTGATAATTGATTACAGTCCATCTTTTAGTAATCTGATTGTTATTTTGCTGAACAATTTTGCGATTCCGATGCAGAGCAGTATATTCAACGATTGAGATAACTCTCAATCTCAGATATTTGCGGGAACCGTAAAGCAAAAGCTCATAATCTTCCCCGCCATAATGCCAAAACACTTCGCTTTTTCTAAGCTATATGTTTTTGAGTGATGCTAGATAAAGGCAAGAAGGATAAATCAATCTCTGCAGAACATTGGCTTCTCGTTAAAAATATGCCCTAAGTCAGCGCAAGACCATCTGAAATATCAATGCATGAATCGCTACATCTATTGAGCTTGATTCAAATTCAACGCGTGGCGTCGAGGTGCAAAATGGCGTTTTACTAAAAACTCAGTATCAAAATCGACCGCATTTTACCCTGTAAGATCCCATTTAAACCCGCCGCAGCTATCACCTAACGTGCCCAGTACATAACTAAATCGCCAACCTTCGTGTTATGTCGGAATAAGGCCTTTCCTTTTTGGTGCGAAACCTTGTGCCATATGGTTTACGAAAGTGGCCTTTTGTTTGTATCGCCACCAATTAACGTCATCATATTGTTTAATGTATCAAACAGACTTTGACTAAATTGATTTAACCAATTTTCATTAACTTCAGGCGTAATGTCAGCGAAGAGAAATCCAAGCTGGTTTAGCGCGCCGGCGGCTAAATCCGCCCAGATTTGTCGCGATAGCTATATACGCTAAATCTTGGGGAAGCAGAAGATAAAAATGCGTGCTCGACCATTGTATCGGTGGTAATCGCAAAGCGTGATAGCCTGGAATATGGTGATCGCACAGTCATCCCAATACTAGAAATCAACAAAGTGTTGATTGCCTTTTTGTATATGATATCGCCCTATAAGATCAAATTCACATACTCATTTTATCTGCCACAAAGACGAACATTTTGCTCACCCTACATTTGAATAATTATTTCGACCTAATGCAGGGACGACTTTATCCAATAGCACCATTAATGGTCGCGACTTTCATCTGCAAACTCTGCCCTTCAATCGCCTCGTTAATCGCCACTTTATACGGCACATCTGGCTCAAATATTGAAGCTCGTTTCAATACTAATCGCATCAATCGGATCTAAATCATCTCATGTGAAAAATCAGCAGCTTCCATTCGCAACAGTTTGACGGAAAAAGGCGGCTAAAATAAGGTTTATCCACGCGCTTTAAATCTTGATCCACAACGAACGTGAGTTCCACTTGTTCTGGTGCAGTTACCAGAAATCGCCCAAGAACATAATGGCGAACTGCACATTCTCTCGCTCTACGACGTGTGATACTTTTTCAGGTTCTTTTTATCTGTCATTGAATTATGCCGCATCAATTTGTTGTAAAGATTTACCATTCAAGTGCAGTTAATGCTGCTTTACCCTGTATCACGCTCGATACCTGTCAATGTTTTCAATGCTGTTAAAACACCGAACGCCACAGGTTTCAGCTTGCGTGCCACTTGACTAAACTCGCTGCTCGCTTTCGCCAGCCACATATTCAAAGTGAGCGGTACCGACCACGGATTACCGTACCTGGTGCGACGATTGCATCAAATTTCTTTCAGCTAAACGACGTGCTACTAATGGAAGTTCATACGCACCTGGTGCTCGAACGATTGTAATATTCTCATCTTTCACCCTGGCTGATACGTTTTAATGCATCCACCGCACCTTCTAATAAACTTTCATTAATAAAACTGTTAAAACGAGCAATCACCACTACGATGTTTGGCTGCACCACCACCTTCTAAAACTTTCATACTTTTTCCTAACTCTGAATGAACAATATTTGACGGTGGATTTTGGCATAAAAAGAAAACCCTGTGGAAACATAATCAGGGTTTTCTATGAGTGAAAAGAACTTACTTCTCGAGTTTTAACGGTTCAATTTTTCCAGATATTTTTCGCATATTCAAGAAATCGTACGGTCTGATGAGAAGAAGCCCATATTCACCATATTTTGAATGGTACTTGCTATCCATGCATCACGATCTTGACATTTTTATCTACCGCTTTTGCGCTTCCACATAACTGCGGAAATCAGCAAAGGATTGATAATAATCGTGGATTGTAAACCTTGAATTGAGAGTGATAACGATTCAGTTTCTTCTGGTGAAAATCACCACGAATGATTTGATCAATGACTTCACGTAATTGCTCGTCATTTTGATAATAAATCAAACGGACGATAACCTTCGCGACGTAATGCTTCCACTTGTTCAACCGTATTACCAAAGATAAAGATATGATCCCTACCAACGTTATCTAAAATCTCAACGTTCGCACCATCAAGTGTACTGCCCAATGTTAAAGCACGCATTTAGAGGCGAACTTCATGGTACTGGTACTCGATGCTTCGTTCTGAGAGAGATTTTGCTCAGAAATATCTGCAGCAGGGAATCGATCAATTGTGCAAGACTTACACTGTAGTTCGGGATAAATACAACTTTTTAAAACGACCTTTTAAACGCTCATCGTTATTGATGACATTCGCTACATCGTTAATTAAACGAATGGTTTGTTTTGCCGCATAGTAAGCCGAAGCCGCTTTACCCGCTAAAATAAAATACGCGTGGCCGCCAATCTTTTTCTGGGTGAGCCAACATTTTCGTTATAACGAGCAATAATGTGTAACACATTAAGCATTTGGCGTTTGTATCATGAATACGTTTTACATGTACGTCAAATAATGCATGCGGATCTAAATCGATGTTAAGTGTTTTTCACATATTGTTAATTTCCTTTGTTATCGTATTTTGATATCGCGACAGCACGCTTAAATTCACCTTTATCTGCAAAGGCTTTAGGTTTTTCAATTTGGCTTAAATCACAACGCCATTCAGAACCAATGTAATGATCAAATAAAAGCCGTAATTTCGGGTTCGCTACTGCAAGCCAACGACGTGGTGTAATACCGTTTGTCACATTGGTGAAACGTTCTGGATAGATACGCGCAAAAATCAGCAAGGTTGGAAGAAACCGACACGCGGATCTGGTGCTAGCTGCTGCAGTTGCTGACGAACCCGGAACAGACAACCAGCCCATGCGAACTTTACGTTGATGTCCTTCTTTCCCGATAAGTGAAACGCGACGGATAAAGTCCATATCAGTCGTGACATGACGTTTTTCACATATTCAAGGAAATGATCATTAATTTCAAAAATCATTTTGTAGGTGACGAGTAAGATCTTCGCCATCATTTCTACCGGCCAGGTTTCTAATGCTTCTGACATTAGTATGGCAAGTGTGAGAAAGCCGGCGATCATCCCAAAGCGTTTTTGCCATGAGTAACCGTGCAAATCGGTCAAAATACGCATCAACTCAGGAATCGCTAATGCTGGGTGGGTATCATGTAAGATGATCGCGACTTTATCAGCAAGATTATCCAATGTACCATGGGTTCTAAAATGACGACGGAGAATATCTTTGTAGAAGCTGATACTACAGTACTCTTGACGTAAACGCAACTCACGACCATTCCAGGTAGAATCGTCTGGATAAAGGACACGAGAAAGGTTTTTGGTTAGCTGAACGCGTTGCAACTGCTGCTAAAGTGATCACCACGCTTTAAACCTGGCTAAATCAAACACCTCACCACCATGAGCAGACCATAAACGCAACGTTGATGCTGAATCATTTTCTATAGCCAGGAATCATTTGGTCGTATGCAAGTGCGTGCTTTTTCAGCCGGATTCCAAATACATGCCTTCAAAATAAATATGACCACCAAAATCAATACTGAAACGTTTTTGATGGACGCATAAATTCCCAAAGGTGCACCTCTAACCAATCATCAGGGCGCTCAACATTGGCCATTTTCAATTTTTGACGGAACATCACCGTATTCACCAACGAATACCGTAACTCATTGCTGAATGCTTCAATGTTGCAAAGGTGAGTCCATAAAACAAAGCAGCAAGACGGCCTAAACCACCATTACCTAAGCCTGGATCCACTTCTTTTTCCAATAATCTCTTCTAAATCAACATTTTAATTCGGCCAAGGCTTTCTTTGTGCCACGTCATAAATACCTTCAGCGATCATCGCATTAGAAAGTGTACGGCCGATTAAGAATTCCATAGAAAGATAATAAACACGCGAGTTTCTTCTGCACGAGATTGGCGTGCGGTCGGCAATCCAGCCTTCGAGTCACTAAATCACGCACTGCATGAAGAGTCGCATTTAACCAGTCACGTTGACTCGCTCCTTTTGGCGAGCGACCGATTAGAGAAAATTAATTTATAAACAATTGCTTTTTACGCCTTCAGCATCAACGCTCGGGTCGATTGTAGAAAGTGGCGAATCAAAATTGTCCATGATCATAGAAAGTAAAACCTCAATTAAAAACCGCGCAAATTTTTAAGCTTTTGACACGAAAAATCCCCCTTTCAAAAGGCGATTATTTTTGAAGGAGAATCAATCCATCGAATTGACTTGGTTTAAAATGCTTAAACAGAGTTGCTGCATATTGAGCGGCGGCATTTTTCCAACTAGAGTCCTGAGCCATGGCGTTATTACGAACCATCGCCCAAACACGTTGTTGTTTTGCCATAATGCAAAAGCATGTTGGATAGCGTTTCGTAAATCATCCGCTTTCGGCTTTTTGGAATACAGCCTGTTGCAGTACGCGCTTTTAATGGTTTCCTTGTACTGTCGTGACCAGTATCTGCTAATCCTCCAGATTGCACGAACAAGCGGCAGCCGTGCCATATTGCGAAACCATACAATTGAGTTAATCCCACAAGGTTTCAAAACGGCTTGGTACCAAAATGACCTCACCACCCGCAATCGCTAAATGAGCTTGCTTCGTCATGGCAATTTTACCGCAATATTTTCTGGGTAACGTTGTGCTACATCTGGCAAAATTTCCTCCACAATGTTTTAGCACCGGAACCGAGAATCGCTAATTGACCACCTTGTTTCGCCAATTTCCATCAGCTGTCGCAATCAATAAATCCACGCCTTTTGTTCTGTTGCCGCGTTACCATCACAAAATACTGGAGCATCTGACTGTTGCGGTGCGATTGAAGCATAAGCTTTGTAAATCGGCTTTATTTTGTCTGCTGCCTGCGATGGATTTTAATTTATAGTGATGCTGAATATAAGGATCACAGCTTGGGTGCCAAATTTCGCCGATCCACCCGCTGAAGCCACCCACCAACTTACCGACCTCACGTAAGCGTAAGCAATGCCTCGCAAGCCGCCAGCAAAGTCTGATGTAGTAATTTCTTTCGCGTAAGTAGGACTCTGCTGCTGTTACCATATCAGAATACAGAGACCTGACTTTTAAATACGAAATTTGGACCAAACTCTAGACCATCAACATGGAACATGCCTTCCGACAAACCAATTTCATACAGGTGACGATGTGCGAGTGCCCTGATAAGCAAGATTATGAATCGTGCAAGCACCGATTTTGCTGGACGACGCTTATTGAAGAGATAAGCTGCCCGCTGGACCTGCGTGCCAATCGTGCGCATGCACTACTTCCGCTCGCCACAGCTATCTAAGCCCGTCGCTGAGCTCCGCGCTGCAACCTAACTAAAAGCAAAACGCTTATAGTTATCGGCATAATCATTGTGACTGTACTCGTGATAAGGATTCCCTTCTCGCCAATAGAGATGCGGCGTATCGATCAGACAATTCCTACGCCATTGTATTCGTAACCATAACATGTAACACAACATGGCCTGCAAAATTATCAAATTCTGTCACGACATGTGTTGCAATACCCGCTGAAATTTTTGGATGGCTGGCGATAAAAGATACGCGTATCAATACCAATTTCTTTTTGAGCAAAAAGGTAATGCCCCTAAAACATCGGCAAGCCCGCCGTGTTTTAATAAAGGACTAATTCCGAGCAGCATGTAAAACTCTCATACTCTTTTCCTTTTATACTTAAAACTGTGCCTGTCACGAATAACAGCACAATCTTTTCGATCCTAAAATGCCGACCTGCCAGTCAGCGTACTTTAATCCAAAATGTTCTTCAGTTTATCAGACATCTTCACACCCTGCAATCTTTTCAACATACTGCTGATGTAACAAGTACAACTTTTACCCGGTGGAGCTTACACGGAAACGCGTTTTACTGTCTAGGGCTTTATCTACACCGATTTCATACCATCGGACCAATACTGGTGGCGATCAGTGACGCAATCTTTCCAGTATACAGCTTTTACCAATTTGTACTTGTGGTAATGCAACACTGCAGGATCAACTGGAAGATCCTTCATTGATTTTAAATTCTGTCAAACAAGACTCAGTCACTGATTGATGCATCGGTAATCACGCAACCACCACCGATAAGGGAGTTATCAACGGGTTTTGCTACTGGCTTTTTATAGAAGAATTTAACCGGACGGATGAGCCCGTACTGGATTACCGCGAGTGTGGCCAGCTTTGATCACAAATATCTAGTGTGGATGCTCTGAAACTAAAATCGATATTCGCTGGCCAGAAACTATCGAGTGTACCCACATCACGCCAATGTAGATTCACCTTCAGTGTTTCGGCCCATACACGAACGGCTGAATGGATGCGCACAGCACACGCCTTCTTCCAAGCATTTGGCAAGACATCTTTACCAAGTCATGAGATGTGCAAAGGTGCTGCTTTACTTCTCTATCAAGCATTTTATAGAGATATTCTGCATCAAAGACATAAATCCCCATAGGAAAGCTAGCATGAAATGTCTGGTCTACCCACCCTTGGCAGGTGTGATCTTTGCTTTCAACGAAGGCTTTCACTTTAAGCTGTTTTCGCTTTACTGCCATGACACCAAAATTCACTGGCTGCAGAACGTGGTGCTCACTGCGTACTACTGTACATTTTGCTCCACATCCTCACATGATCCATCAACATGACACTGTAATCTTGTTTATAAATATGGTCGCCCGCAAGAGTCAAAATGTATTTGGGACGATAGGCGTGACCGGATAATCGCATATTTGATACACCGCATCCGCTAGACACGGTGCCACGATGCAGAATCGTCAATTTGTTGACGGGCAGGTAACATATCAACGACTCACCACGCTCTTGCGGTAAGAATGACCAACCTGTTTGTAAATGGCGTAATAAAGAGTGATGCATGCACGATACCACACACTCAATGCGATTCAGACCTCGAAGTTAACATACAGTTGGAAAGCGCAAAATCAATCGCCGCCACGGCGTTACCACCAAAATATAACGGGCAGCTTTAGCACGTTTATCGGTTAATTCATGTAGCGAGAACCACGACCACCAGCCAAAATACAGCACGTGATTAGCATTCTTTAACCACTCATATTTATTAAGATCGCTTTCATACGCCAAACTCCATCGTTTTCATCATCCATATGTTCCCAACACTTCAAATGCCACAACCGCTCACATCACATTGTTGAATCACGCTATTTTCGGTTTCGGCAATCTTTTCGTGTACCCTTGTGCACCAAGAGTGCGGTTCAGTGCACTACTAAGAAAAGATATTTGCCGTCCCAACATGACTTGTAGGGCTTTTAGCGATTATGCCAATCGTCTAGGGTCATCGGGTTTCAGTGTTCAACCACTCGACATTTGTCACCGACCACACGCCTCCTGTTGCAAACCTCTTGAATCGTAATGCAATGGTTTGCTTGAGTGAAGTCGAAATAAGGTTTGCTAAAATCATCCCACTTTAACCACGTAATTTCGTTATCATGGCAATAGGCATTGTTATTGCCATATTGATCTGTTGCCGGGAACTCATCTCCAGCAAGCAGCATAGGTACACCATTTGCCAGTAATAAAGAGCCTGACAGGCCTTTTTCTGATACACGGTTATTTTCGACCGCACTTTGCCATTCATCTGCTAAATCGAGTTGAGAACCTTCAATTCCTGATTGTAACTATAATTTTCATTCCGTCCGTCACGGTTCTCCACCGTTAGTTTATTGTGCTTATGGTTATAGCTCATCAGTCTCGCAACGTAAAACCATCATGGGCTGTAATGAAATTCAAGTTGCCATGTGGTATCGACCTCGCGGTTAAAGATATCGCTAGAGCCTGCAAAACGTCTGCAAAAGCGCCCACTTCTCACCCTGCTTGCCATAACGACGACACATATCATCACGGAAACGATCATTCCATTGAGAGAAATAAGCGGGGAAAATACCCGGACTTGGATAGCCGTAATGACCAATATCCAAGGTTCAGCAATTAATTTAATTTGTTGTAGAACGTCATCCTGTTCCATTTCCGCAAACAATTGTGCATTTGATTGAAATCAGGTGTTTCACGACCAAGCACGGTGGCTAAATCAAAACGGAAACCATCCACGTGACACTCTTCTACCCAATAGCGCAAGCAATCTAATATCCATTTGCGAGTAACATCATTGGCAAGATTGAGCATATTGCCACAGCCTCGTCCAGTTAATGTAATCACCATGCTCGTTTTGCCAGTAATAGGTTTCATCATCAATACCGCGCTGACAAAATGTCGGAAATGTTTTTCCGATTCAGCCGTATGGTTAAATACGACATCTCAAAAATCACTTCAATGCCCGCTTGATGCAAGGCTTTCACCATGCTCTTAAACTCATTTAAAGGCTGTCTTTTTGATCAGCTGCGTAACTCGGTTCCAAAGCAAACATGGCTAGTGGACTGTAGCCCCAATAACTTACGTAATCCTTTTCTTGTAAATGCGGTTCATCAATGAAGAAATTCACTGGAAGCAATCAGGCTGGTAATGCCCAATGATTTAAAAATACGCAATATTTTCGGGATGTGCTAACGCCGCATAAGTACCCGAATATTTTCTGGAATACGGGAATTTAATTGGCTAAATCCTTTTAACATTCAGTTCATACACAATGGTTTGAGCCCAAGAAATAGACGGCTTGCAATCCCCTGACCAATCAAAAATCTTCGTCCACAATGCGACCTTTAGGGTGCAACCGCTGCATTATCCCGTCCGTCATTTAACAAGAAAAATGGAACGGGCTTCTGATGAACTCAAATCTGGTTTATGAGTGACCGCTCGCATAAGGATCAAGCATTAACTTTTGCGGATTAGCTAAAGTGCGGTCATTTTTGCCAGTGATTCTGAACGCATACTCATAATTTAACTCAACGCCCTCGATTGCCACATGCCAAATATCATCGGTTCTGCTCATGGCAAAACGGCTTTTCTTTGCCATCACGGAACAAGCAAAGTTCAATAGTCATCCGCCGCACTAGAAAACAGTGCAAAATTCGGAAATTTTTACTCCGTTTTCCAGCGTTTGCGAATATCCCATTGGGAAAGGTTTGCCATTGTTATAAATACTAAACATCGTGTTCTTCGCTATTGTTATGCTTTTTATATTTTAAATAGATTGTTGCGAGTGGCGGAATGGTCGCGCTAATCGAATTGTCACGTCCGTGACTATCGATCGCTTCAGCTTTCTACCAAGCCGAAATTACCACATTTGGACCTTGATAATACATTGGTCAGTATTCAATTTTCTTCGTATTCACCGCTGCATTAACCCCAATGCGATAGCTTCGCGTGGCACTGGTGTGAAGTTCCGATCCAATAATGCGTTCGCCATTACTGCTTTTACGTTCAAAAGCAAAGACCGAATTTTTCCGATCGTATACCACTAACCAATCAAACCCTTCAGGTTCGCCGTCTAATTCAAAGAGCGGTGCATTGTTTTGATAAACGCGTTCAAATCTTTAACTAATCTGCAATACGCCTTTATGCCGCACGTACCATGGTTTTCGTCAAGCAAGACCAATCTAAACTCTTCATAATTCCATTGCGATGCCAGGCAAATTCCATTGCCCATGAATAATAATTTCTTCCTGGATAGCCCCACTATAACCGTAGTAAGCACGCAAGTTAGCGCAATTTTGCCATGTATCACCCGGCATTTTGCCGAGTAACGAACATTTGCCGTGTGCCACCTCATCGATGAAAGTGGTAATACAAAGTTTTCGCTGTATTGATAAATCATCCCGAAAGGTCATTTTGTCGTATGATAACGACGATAAACGGGATCGAGTTTCATATAACTTGTCGATTCATTCATACTATTCATTTGAAATTAAATCCAAGACCACCGTTTTTCGTCGGATGGGTTGCGCTACCGAGAAGTGGATTCTTCCGCAATGGAAGCACCTGTCATTTCAGAATGGATTTTCCAGTTGGTATGTTTTAAGAACTCAATGGCTTCTAAGTTCTCACGACCACCATATTGATTTGGGATCCATTCCCCTTCAGCACGGCTGTAATCGCGATAAATCATTGACGCTACCGCATCTACACGAATACCGTCCACGCAAAAGCGTTCTACTATTACAACGCATTACTGGATGAAGTTTTTCGACTTCATTGCAGCCATAGTTATAAATCAAAGGTATTCCAGTCTTAGGCGATAACCTTCTGAGGGGTCAGACATGCTCATATAAGGCATGTACCATAGCATCACTAAAACCATGAGTGTCACTTGGGAAATGTCCTGGTACCCAGTCTAAAATCACATTAATACCGGCTTTGTGCTTTTTCGACTAAGCGTTTAAAGCCTCTGGTGTACCAAAACGGCTAGTTGAGAATAAACCGATTGGTTGATAACCCCAGGGCCATCAAATGGGAATTCGGAAATTGGTAAAAACTCAATATGGGTAAAGCCCATGTGTTTTACATAAGGGATAAACTCATCGGCAATTTTGGTCGTAATCGATGCCAGAAATTATTTTCTAAATGCGACGCCATGATCCAAATGTACTTCGTAAATGGGTATTGCTGGTTACGTTGGTTCGCCTTACGACGCTCCTCTGTCATTTACTACCATCAGGCAACATGCTGATTTCTGATGCGGTATCCGGACGTAATTCAGAGCTAAAATGCATAAGGGTCGGCTTTTAAACGAAGGTTGCCATAGCAATCAATTAATTCAAATTTATGCGTTGACCAAGGCTAGCTTTTGGTGAGATAATTCCCACACACCACTTGCTGGATGGAAACGCATTGGACGACATCCCAATAGTTAAATCCCCGACTAAAAGAAACGCGTTTAGCATTCGGAGCCGCTCTGACGCTCTGCCACCATCACATTCGGTAAAGTGTGCACTAATACTTCATACGGACGTAATAACGAACAACTCACTAACAGCCATTGGTCTAAATCATTAATCATCGGATGGAAACGGTAGGATCTTCAATAAGATGCACATCTGATCCCCAATACACTTTTTAAATTGATAAGCAAAAGTGGTTCACATTTGGCACAATAGCGGAGAAAAAGCCACGCTCATCCACTCTTTCTAAAGCAACCACTATGGATTGAGTTTCTTTATCAATCGCTTCCACTATCTGCATCAGGTAATAGTGCGGATCTCAATACCATTGCGGGTTTTCATGCATGCCTAATACGCAAAAAGGATCTGCCTGTTGCCATCAAAAATGATGATTACTGATTGGGCGACTAATTTCGTCATTACATACTCCTTTATGCTTTGCGGCTTGATTAATTTGAGCAAAATGTTTTCAAGTTTTCGTCATTAAAATCAGCTCTAAGGATTGTCCGAGTTTCTTCTGCCAGTTTGGATATTCTGTTGAAGTCCCTGGCAGATTGAATGAAATTTCTTGTCCGATTAAGTTTTCTAATTGAGTACCAATTAAAAGCACTTTGACTGTTGGCTAAATAACGATGGATTTGGCGGTTAAGATTATCGTGCATCGCCATATAACGCGTCACCCGTGATAATCTGGTGGTAAATATGCCGTCACGATGTAAACTATCAATCATGGCTTGTTTATCAATGACCCGCTGATCATATTTTTCTTTTAGTACATCGCCTTTTAAAATATTGAGTTCATCAAACAATGCTAAATCACGGCAATGCCAGAAACTTTGCAAGGAAGGCAGCATCGTGTGTACCAATCGTCGCATAAGCATTGCGTGGAATTCATTCGCATGTGGATATTGGCGATTGCGTTGAGCAAAAATACAACACAAAATACGAGAAAATACGAAACCGTTTAATTTCCACTGCACTGTCTGGCACTGTACCCTAAATCTTCACCAATGATTGGGCATGATTGCGTTGGCTTTCAATGGCTGGGAATTGCCATCAACTCATCAAACGGATAATGCACACAAGCACCATCCGCCGCTGTTTTTGCCTTCTGGAATTAACCATAAACGGAATAAGCCCATTACGTGATCAATACGAAAATACCAAAATGCTGCATATTCGCACGAAGCATCGTAATCACTGCGGCAAAACCTGTGGCACTTAATGGCTTGGATTGTAAGGTGGTAAATTCCAGTTTTGACCGACTGGACCAAGTGGATCTGAATGTTGCACCATACCGAGGCTTTCACAATAAAGCTCAGGTTGCGACCACGCATCACACTACCGCGTGAGCTATTTACCGCTAAATCACCATAGATACCTAAACGCATACCTACTTTTTGGCAAAAGAGTAGTCATTCAATTTGTTGTTCAGTTAGCCATTGCAACCAAGCGAAAAGTCAATTTCCGATTTATATTGTTTGATTAATGCTTTACGTTTTACAGCAGTGAGATGTTGCCATTCTTCACGCCAACCCAACCAACCAATAGTGTTTTCTTCCAGCTTGTTGATCAGCATGTTCAATTTTGTCTAAAAACATTAAATAAGCCTTGTAAAACCAATGCACTGCCTTGCTCTTTTTGATAAGCCGCAAACGTCCTGACGTTTTGATAATTGCGGCAGATTTACTGCGTTGACTAAAGGCAAAAGAGTTGTTCAAGTGCGCTTTAGTTTTAATTCAGTTACCACTGTAATTGACCGTATCTTGATCAGCGCAAAGATTGAATTAGTTAGCGATATCCTCAGAGTTAACCCAATTTTTGCACTGATTTTGTGATTAAATTCCCCAATGCCGTTACATCAAGATAAATAAGTTCAACCAACGACGAGAGGAAGAGCTATAAGGGCTCGCCCATTCCTGGTACGGATGGATAAAGTAAATGTAACGGGTTAATTCCCGACAAAATCCGCGCCATGTTCGGCACTTTTCTCAATCAAATACGCTCGTCTGAAAAGTCACCAATACCCCAGTTATGTTTTGAACGTAGGCTATAAAGCTGAACATTTCACACCCCAGGCTTTTTGTTGTTCTAATAAAGGCGGTTGATACGCTGTTCGTGGTGAAACCAAAATTTGAACCGAGAAAGTTTGTTGGGCGACCAAAAATCACCAAACGATAATACCAAAAGGCTAGCGGCAACGAAAAGTGCGGTTGAATATGGAATTATTTTCAAACTGAATTTGGTTTTGCTCGTCGGAGCAATTGATATGAAAGAAGCATCAGGAGGAGAAAGAAAACGCGGTTAAACTCATACTGAATCGGTTCGTTTTCAAAGGCACAATTACATCTTGGAACAGTTGATTTTGACCAGTATTCGGCGGAAATTGCAACTGCTCGATAAAATAATCAATAGAGCTGGGCGATGCGCAATCAGTGCCCGTCAATATCATAATGGGAAAGTGAAATGCAAGTTTTTCCAGCGGATTGTTTTAATGGATGAGGGTCATTTGGCATACACCTGATAATATATCTACATATGACTTATAAGTATTATAGGTAACACAGTTGAAATACAATTTGCCAATCTGCAAATTGTGACCTAAATCAAAAACGAAGTTTGAAGAGAATAAAAAGCACCTAAATCAGAAATTATTCGGTTTCAATGACAAATTCAAATGATATTGACCTCTTCTTCATGCACGCCATCTTGAATTAAAACACCTGCTTTTTAACAGAACCAGGATCGCCACTGACTAATCGGATGCCATTCCGGGCAAGCTTTCCCTCATACAATAAAACGATACTGCGAGTATTAGGCAGCCAACCAAAATCAGGCAAATTCTTTTTGGTTAATTTCGTGCAATCACTTTCGATTTTAAAACGTTCAGAATAATTACGACACTTTCCTGTTTCCACATCTAATAGATTGCAAGCAATGCGTGTGTAATAGAGTTTTCCGCTTACCCGCCCATGAATGTATTTTTCGATACACAGCATTTTCACAGCCATCATAAGGCTTCCCATTCGATTCCGTCATTTCAAGGAGCGATGCCAAAAATGAGATTCAAATTGCATAGTGGAAACTAATAAAAAGTGCGGTCATGTACGTGATTTTTGACCGCACTTTTGTTGATTTAGAATTAGCCTTCTTTTAGCTTGCAGTTAAGTTAAATACTAGTGCTCTGGACGACTGTCTTTATGTATCCGCACAGAAAGTAACCTTCGCGTTCAAATTGGTAACCTTTTTCTGGCTTTCCGTTCTAAAACCGTGTTTCACCACTAAAGAGGTTGGATTTAACTACGCTGATTTCTTCTGCTGCACCTGTTTGGTACGGTGAAAAAGCGCTCGTATAAACGGAACTCTGCTGGGTGATTATGCACTGCAGATACCCAGTGAATTACCCCTCTTTTACTTTGCGTCCATCCGCTGGATTTTTACCTAAAGTTTTCAGGATCATGGGTACAGAAAAGATCGTGGTGATTTCACCCATTTGCATCTTTTCGACACGTTCAGCTTTTAATCACGTCAAGCGTTACGCAAGCGCACTTCTTTACCTAGTACTAAACGTTTATATTGTTTGTTCGCTTCTTCACGGAAGTCTGCGCGATCAATGTAAAAGCTCTTTTCGTGAACGGTAGACGCTCACCTAATTCAGGGCGATTTCGGGTGATTTGGAGCAGTTAAAGCTTTCTTCACCTTCAAAAGTTTTCAATCACTACGCGAACAGGATCAATCACCGCCATTGCGTGGTGCGTGTTTTCGTTTTAAATCTTCACGAATGCGGCTTCAGGGGTGCAGAATACTCTACGACGTTGTCTTGTTTAGTCACACCGATGCGACGGCGAAATTCACGTAATGAAGCTGGTGTATAACGCGACGACGTAAACCTGAAATTGTTGGCATACGCGGATCGTTCCAACCATCACAATACCTTCATTCACTAATTTTCATAATTTACGCCGTGTTAACGTGCCTTCTAAATTCAAACGTGAAGAACTCATATTGATATGCGGTAGAGGACGTTCAATACTACCATATTTTCCAACGCAGTCATGTAAACGACGGTTGTCTTGGAACTCTAATGTACATAGAGAGTGTGTACGCGCTCAATCGCATCAGAGATACAGTGAGTGAAATCGTACATTGCGTAAATGCACCATTTAGCCTCACTTCAGTTTGGCAGGATGGCTGGCAAGTAATACGATAAACGCAGGATCGCGCATGACCGGCAATAGGCGGATGCCATCTCGATTTTTATGCGCGAGGAGCTTAATGTACTGCAGCTAACTAAGCTCACTGTGTTTTCATTCTTTCAACAATGCGAGGTTTCTCCGACATCACGATCACGATATGGTGCTGTTTTACCTGGCTCAGCGGTTAAGGTGCCGCGATACTCACGCGACTCATCTGGAGAAAGTTCATCCACGCCGCTAAACCTTTTCGATTAACTCAATCGCGCCAGCATACAAAAGTGCAGCGAAGTAATCAGACGGCATAACGCGGTTCGCCTTCGCATTTAAAGCCTAACCATTGCGCTATCTTCTTTGATGGACCCACATATTCCACGTCTTCTTTCACCGGATTGGTATCGTCAAAACGTAGGTTACATAGACCGTTATATTTCTTTTGCTGAGCCGGTTTAAGCAAATCGATTTAGCGGCTGGCCACATGCAAATAGCCATCATTGCGCCTCAGGCGGGAAACGAGTATGAACACTGTGCTTTACCGAAGCTAAATCTTCATCAATAGCTCTGAGTGGCAAAATTGTGTGTGGCGGGTATTTTCCGCATTGTCTAGAGTGTGTTCTGTATGCCTATGCAAATTTCTCAATAAATTGAAATAATACTTCCCCATTCTATGTCGAAAAGTCAAAGCTGTGAAATTTTGGTCCCAAAATCCAACCGCACTTTCATCGAATTAACACTGAATTTTTGAGGATTTTAGGTCTAATTACAGAAAGATTTTCGTGCAAACTGAAAAAGTTTACCTTTAGAATACACTTCCACAGAACAACGTTCATTTTATATCTAGGATGACAAAGTCTTTTATGAAAAACGCTTATTTTTACTCGGATTACTTGTGTCGCTGCCGGGTGCAGCTTTATTTATTTTCAGCTACTGTAGCGCATGACGAAACCACTTATCTGACTGAATCGAAGCTACACGTGGCCAATGGAAAAACAGTTGTCGCTAACTGGTTCAGTTGAAAGCGTGAATGAAGCCGATGTTGAGTGCTCAAGCTTGCAGTCACCAAACTCTGCGCATCAAGTTAGGGCAAGAAATCAAGAAAGGCGAGACACCGTATCTTGATTCCACTGCACAAATTAATTCCTTAAATACCATTGTAAAAGCGGCATTGAGTTGGCTATCAAGCACAATTAAAAGCGAAGAAAACCGCTTTACGATGTTGCCGCCCTCAAGCTATAACGCTTATCAAAACTTTTATACGCAGCGACGATGCCCTTTGGATAGTGTGAATACCGCAAAAGCACGCTCGATGATGCGAAAGCTGATGAGCCTGTTGAAGCCAATATCAAGCAAGCAGAAATTGAAGTGAATACCGCAGAAACCAATGTAAGGTTACACTAAAATCACCGCTCCAATGGATGGCAGTACCGTTGTTTCCTGTGCCCTGTCTTCCGGAAGGTCAAACCGTTAATGCCAACCAAACGACGCCAACAATTGCAGCATTGCCGATTTAAGCAAAACGAAAATTAAACCCGGGAAATTTCAGAAGGCGACATTACCAAAGTCAAAGCCGGTCAAGAAGTGAGCTTTACTATTTTATCGGATAATGAGCAGTACCTCAATACCTGTCATTGGTTCTGTTGAGTCCCGCCAATACCACGACAAGTGATACGTTCGTCAACATCATCTTCGACAGGTCTCGCCAGCAGCTTAACGACCAGTGCAATCTACTATTACGCCAATGTTTTAATTGATAACCCAAACCGCACATTACCGCATTTTCTGGGATGACGACAGAGAAACAGCATCAAAAATTGCCAACGCCAAGGATGTGTTGTGGTTTCCAACCATGGCTATTCAAAAACGTGATGGCAAAAGCTTTTAGTGAATGTATTGAATGATAAAAAATCAACCTGAACAGTTGAAATCGGCGTTCGAAGTTTTAAGCAGAAATCAGTCAGGTTTAAACGAAGGCAGAAAAAGTCATTGTGTCGCAAGTCACGAATGGCGAACAAGTTGGCTCTATGCCTCGTGGTCCAAGAGAATGTTCTAAATTGCGGTGAAAATTAATAGGAACCCCAGCTGAGTGGGATCTCAACCGTTACTTCGGTGAGAGCGAAAATCGTGTTCATATTTTTGAAGATATCTTGAAATATTGAAAGGCGGTTTCGTCGCGATTGATGGGCAATCGGGTTCCGGGTAAATCGACCTTGATGAATATCATCAGGATGTTGCAGATACGCGTTAAACCTTGCAAATCAATAGCGAAAGAAACCATTAGTTAAGCAAGATCAACTTTCAGATTTACGTATTTAAAGTTCAAACATTTTCCAACGCTATAACTTATTGTCGGAAAGCAGGCGCGGCGAAAGCATCACCGCACTGCAATTTGTAGGGTTCTCGCCAGAAAACGTCTTTCTCGTGCAAAACAACTTTTAGAAAAATTAGGCTTAGGTGATAAATGGCAAAATAAACCAAGCCAACTTTCCAGTGGTCAGCAACAACGTGTAGTGTTAGTGACTGGCAGTGAAGTATTTAGCCGATGAGCACTGGTGATGGTTACAAAGCGGTCAAAAATGTGATGGAAATTCTGCGCCAATTACGCAAGGCACACTATTATCATGGTAACCACGACCGAGTACCCATGGTGCAGTCGCGGTGGAAATTAAAGATGGCGAAATCATTGGTGATACGCAAAAAGAAGCGGTAAAAGTGGGGTCAATCAAAATCAAAACTTCACGCTGGTTAGCAAAGATCAATTTATTTGAAGCCTTTCGTATGTCTGTGAGTGCCATTATTGCTCCACAAAATGAATTCTCTTTTAACGTATCAGGGTTATTATCAGGATTGTGGTTTCTAAGTTGTGGCATTGGGAAACAGTTCACAACAAAAATCTTGGCAAACGCCGAGGCATTGATTGAAGCTGCAAGCCATCTTTAATGTTACTGGCTTTAGTGATCGTCGTGCTGAACAAATGCAAATCTTACGATTAATGATGCCACTGCCTTAAACCAACAAAGCTATGTACAAAGTGTCGCCGAATATAGCTCATCAAGTGGCATTAACGCTGACGACTTCTCAACCAATTTAAAAGGGTGTAGGCGAACAATATTTTATTGATAGTTTTTAAAACTAAAAATCTGGTAATTTATTTTCTTACTCAGAATCTTTGCTGACAACAATCAAGTAGCTAATCGATGAAAGTGCGAAAAAGTCGATTTTTCCTGATGAAAATCTATCAGCAGATAATGACAAACATCCACTACGTATTATTGGCGTGGTATCTGATAAACAAATGGGCGGGGCAATGGTTCACTTAATCTGTGCACCTTACGCTACCATTGATGAATTAATATTTCGGGCAGCAAGGTGGATCGATTACAGTAAAGCTGGGATTGCGTGAATACTACTACCTGTCGCTAAAGGAATTACTGAATTGCTCACCATGCGTCATGGTAAGATTTCTTCATCATGAATAGCGATACCATTAACAAACCAGAAAACAACTGGCACGATGAAATTACTCATTTCCTCTCGCCTTTATTTCATTAATCGTTGGTGGATTGGGGTGATGAACTATATGTTGGTCTCCGTAACAGAGCGAACCAAAGAAATTGGCGTGCGCGGCTGTCTGAACAAGAACTTCGTTCAATACCTGCAACAATTTTTGATTGAAGCTGTGTTGATTTGTTTTCAGTGGCGGCGGCGTGACGGGCATTCTGCTTCGGAATGGTCTGCTATTTAACGTATTTATGACTACTGACTTTACGATGGCATTCTCCAGCTGCCTCAATTGCCGTTGATCTTCTCTCAGCGCCAGTTGGTGTGATCTTCCGGTTTATATGCTGGCAAACGCGGCACAATTAGATCAATTACGGCCTTGCTCGAGAATAAAAATTTTGTAAAACTCAAAGAGCGGTTAAAATTCTCACTAATTTTTGACCGCGCTGGTGAAGAAGGAAAATCGCCATTAAAAATGAAAAATTAACCTTAGCAATCAGTGGCAACTGCTCTAGCAGGTTGTGCTGCTAGCATCAGTGATTCTTATAAAGCGAGCCAGCAGGATTACCAAAATTAGCAAAATCACCAAACAATTTAATGTAAAAGAAAATGGTGGGCTTTACAATGATTCTAATTAAATCGTGTGGTAGAACAAGCATTAGTTAACGCTGAAGATTTGGCAAAACATCTGTTGCCAGCAACCGTGCTTTATATAATGCAAACCTTGCTGGCGCAAATTTAATTCGGCATTTAGCGGTTCAACTCAATCTTCTGGGTAAAATCTCTTAAAACTGTTTGTTAACCAACCATCAGTCATAAAGGTGCATTAAATGTTGGTTATACACGTTAGATCTGTATGGCAACGTTTGGATACCGCTGATGCCGCCGGGCGTCACACAAAGCAACGGCTGAAGATTTAGAAGCAACGAAACTTTCACTCATCAACTCTGTTGTTGGCTATTATCAAATTGCCTACTTGAATGGGTACGTCAACACCGCGAAAGCATTAAATACCACAACGATATTAGCAGCATTATGCAACGTCGTTTGCCTCTCTACGGTGCTGCAGACGCTGAAAGCGTGAATCAAGCACAACAAGCGGTGTTGGACGCGTAACAACGATCAATATCAAACCTGGCGACTGCAGACAAACTTTACGTAACTTACTGAACTTAAAACCAGAAGAAGCGGTAAATATCAACTTCACATTTGCTTAGTAAGCAGAAAAATGTGGGCGTAGATTTAAATGTGCCCGTTTCTGTGATTGCCGAATCGTCCTGATGTGAAAGGCTCATCATCAGCAAGCAGTGCATTTCAAAAATGCCAAAGCAACTGAAGGTTTAGTTCCCTGAAGTACACACTTTGGGCGGTAACAGCATCAAGTGGCACCAAAGTCGGTAATACATTGCAATCCAATTGGTACCAGGTTTTAATCGCGTGGCCTACCATTCCTCAACTGGAATGCGGTAAAATGGAACGTATGAAAATCTCAGAGCAGATTATGAAACCGCACGTTTTAAACTGCTGAGCAAAAGCATCACTAAAGCCTTGAATGATGTAGATACCAACTACTTCGCCTACTGGCTGGTACTGCGCTTGCAAAACACACAGCTGCGTCGCCATCACCAAAATACTATCATGATCTCGTTACAATGCGGGCGTATCTGAATTACGCTGAATGGCTCGCCGCAGCAGCAAATACAGAGAAAAGCTCTCCAACTCTACCGTGCAAAATATTCTTGTCAACGAAAATACCAATATATAGTTCAATGGCCGGTTATTACTCTGTTCGTCGCGTTAAGGAAGTTTCGGCTACGTAATCTTTTTGGATATGTAAATGAAAACAACTTTGACTTTTATTTCATTCGCCACGGTAAAACCGTTTGGGCTGAGTTTAATGCAAGGTCATGGCGATTCCCCTTCTGACTGAAGGCGTTAATGGTGCGAAAAAACAGGTGTAGCGCCGTCATATTCCTTTCATTTGCTGCTTATTCCAGCGTATTAAAACGTACTATCGCAACTGCCTCTCATATTATTGGTGAACGTGATATTCCCTTTTCGCCACCAAGGTTTAAACGAACGGTATTTTGGTTTCTTGGGAAGGTAAAGTTGTTGATACATTAAGAGAACACCTTGAATTTAAACAACTCATTGAATCCAGCCAATTACAAAGCTCAAGTGACGGTGGAGAAACGTTTGAACTGGAGTGGGTGAACGTGCAGTAGAAAGCATTACAGGATATTATTAAGATCACGATCAGGTAATATTCTTATCGGTAATGTGACACTTTGCGTTTATTGCTTGCCTTATTAAACGGTGCAACCTGGCAAAATCACCGTGATGAAAGATAAATCTGTATCACTTATTAATACATCAATTGGTGTTGTACATTATGACGATGAGAACGGTTTTGCGTTGAAAATGAATGATGCGGATCATTTAAAACCAACTAAATTTAGCAAAAAAATAACCGCACTTTGGATGACTATGGTGGGTTGATACTATGATGTTTTATGATTATTTCATGGAATATAATCTCGCTTGGAATACAGAGCCTTGCTTAGTAAAGCTCAGATGGCCACTTTTTCGCTAAATCTGAAGATTTCCGCAATTTATCTGGTGCCTGCAGCCACAGTTGGTTTACCTGCATCCAAATCTTGACGAACTGGATGTTCGGCGTGACTGGCTAATGCTCACATTGTATTTTTTATTTTCGCTGCATTAGTCTAACTTCGTGATACCAATTGCTACAAATATGCAGACGCATTTTCACAATACTAACACTGGTACTGACACGTCATTGCGCTGCGCGTCTGTGCGCAATATGACACATGCCCCAGTTACACAGAATTTGCTGTTGGGATATCTGCCATGCCGGTGGCATATCGATCACTAAGTAATCTAAACTATCCCACAATGTTCTTAAAAGCTGACATTTTCGCACCCATTGGACCCACGCTGCGATGGTCGCATTATCTTCATCATTAAGGCGATCGGTTTAATTGGGTGATATATTGGTTCTTGATTGGGCGTTGATGTGTGGACTTCTTCTTTGAACAGATGGATATAATGTCATCGGGAAATCCCACGAGCACCTTGAGCTTGTAAAAACAGGGGCAAGGTTAACCGGGCTCAGAAGATTTACCTACCCCGCCTTTGCAGTCACCGCGATGATGTTTTTCTGCTTTTACAGCGGGTTGATTCTTCTTGTTCGGCGTTTGATATTTGGTTTATCTTCAGTTGTATTCTTGCTCCACCGGTTCCATGCAAAGGCAATTGTAGTTTCATTGTAATACGTCACCGCCTTTTCAACTTTCTTCAAAGTCTTTAATGCGATTAAGTCTTTTTGTAACGTTGGGTGTTCGGTGTTGGAAAGTTGCAGAACCTGAGATTGTTCATTTCTGCCGTGGTCCCTCCAGGAAAAGCAGTTCTCATATTTCCTTTAATAGTGATAGGTAGTAGAGTAAATTTGTCTCAGGGATGTTTGCCTTGCACCTCAATGTTAAAGCTAAAGTATAACTAAACTAGAAAAATCACTAATCGGGTAACATACTCGCAATTTTGCAAAAAGAATAAAGAGAAAAAATATTGACAACAACTCGTAAAATTTGAGCTATTGCATTACCTTGGCCTGATAACCATTCATTTGAATATATGTTGAACATATTCAAACGGATATTTCGGTACGTTTCCAACGTATGCGTGTAATAAATTCATTTGTTTGTGCCAGATGATGCGTGCAATTATGTAGTATGATAATTAGGCGTACGCAGAGAACTGTTCATAAAAGCAAAAGCGATCACGTGCGTGATTTTGCAGGTTTTAATATCAGTTTTGATAACTATCCTCTACTCTGGTAGAAAATAAACAAATCACTGCTGACATTTACAATAAATTAAAAAGCCAAAGGCTTCATTAAAACTAAAGTCATTTCTCCAGTTATTCAATCCTGAAAAAGAATATGTTTCTTTGGATCATTTCATCAAAGGACTTGCCCAAAATGTAAAAGCAGAAAGATGTTGGCGATAACTGTGAAGTTTGTTAACTTCCCATATGGTTAATCTAATCCGTTCTGCAATGTCAGGTGCAACACCAATTGTTAAAGAAGTCTGAACACTTTTGCTGATTGCCTTTTGAAGCATGACTTAAAAGAATGGACGCTCGGCTCCACTTCAACTGAAATTGCAAATAAAATACAAGAATAGTTTGAAAGAGAGCGGCACAATGGGATATCTCTCGTGATGCATATTTTGGTTTGGTGGGTGCAAAGATAAATTCTTCTATGTTTTGGTTAGATGCGCCAATTGAGCTTGTAAGCTTCTTTTAAAATCTCTGCGATCGTGAAGGCGGTGATTTTAATGAATTCTGAGGAAAAACAGCGACGCTGAACATAACTTTCATATTAAAGATATCGTGTATTTCCGGCCTATTCTGTGTATTGGAAGAACCAGATACATAAAATAAACCAATGTGTTTGCTCACGGTTATGTCACCGTAGATGGTGTGTCAAAATCATGATACATTTATCAGCCAATTTTGGCCCAAATCACATTGATCCGGAATGTTTGCGTTATTACTACGCGGCAAATTAAAACGATCGTATTATCGGTCTTGGTTTCAACTGGAAGATTTCGTTCAGCGTGTCAATACGGATATTGTTAATAAATTAGTCAATTTAGCTTCTCGTAACTTGCCAGGCTTTATCGCTAAACGTTTTGAAGGCAGTGTAGATAAATTAGAAGACAAGTGCTTTTTGCCTGAATTGCAGCACAAGCTGAACAAATTACTGCTTATTATGAAAGCCGCGAATACAACAAAGCCATTCATTAGTGGTAACGGATAAAACCAACTAAATATCAATGGTGGCAGCCCTTGGGTGATTGCGAAAGAAGAAGGTAAGATGCTGGTTACGACGGTTGCTCAGCATTATCGAGCTTTTCCGTGTATTGATGTGTGCCAAAACCGGTTCTTCCAAAACTGGCTGAACGTGCTGAAGCGTTCTTACAAACCAGAACTAACATGGGATAATATTGCACAGCCACTAGTAGATTAATCAACTTCTTGTTAAACACTTTTCTCTCGTTTAGAGAAAAAACAAATTGATGCTGTTACAAGAGAAACTAAAAGCACTTTTTCCTTTCTGCTGACAAACGAGGGCGACAGAAAAAGCTTCTTGACAAAAGCGACCGCTCTTTCAAATGTCGAACCTATTGCTGACACCATTACCATTGATGATTTTGCTAAAATCGTCTTGATAATAGCAAAGGAAATGCTGAAATGTGAAGCTTGTTACCAGAATCAAACAAACTCTTACGTTTCTTGAATTAGATTTGGTGACCACTTTCCTTAAGTGTTTTCTCTGGCATTAAAGCAGCTTACAAACGAAAATTAGAAGGTCGTTTTGTTGTGTGGTTGCAAACCTTGCACCGCGTAAAATGATTCGGCATATCAGAAGGATGATTCTTTCTGCTGGTACTGGTGGAAGTGATTTATTCTTACTTTCAGCTGATAGCGGTGTCACTGGTATGCAAGTAAAATAATTTTAATATTTAGGCGACTTCGGTCGCCTTTTTATTACCAAATAAATTGATACTACCATATCAATCAGCTATTTATCATACAAATTAAAGGACTTCATTATGACAAACGAACTTATCTACTATAAACAAGTACAGTTTGGACCAGATAAATTATAAAATGTTCAAGAAAACACAATACTAGAAGTGGGAGACGGGGCAAACTTACAGTACTCAAAGGCTGCTCTGATTTGCGAGCTAACCAGGATAGCGATATCATTTTGAACTTATGTTTTCACCTGAAAGTAACATTCATTTGTCGAGCCTGGCCTGGCGCGAACGACCCTTTCTGATGACTTAGAATGTACACTTGGTTTTGTGCAAAGACTACTTTCAGCAAAATACAATATGACCGCAACGCATGGTGATGTAGTTGATGCAGCTAAATTATCAAACCCATGAGTGCTAGTTGACTGCGGACAAGGTCGTAATTCCTTTATTTAAGTTTAAAGGTTATGACGTAACCTCTTGGGATCTGTACAGAAAATAGCATCAGCAGCTAGACAGAGCAAGACAAAACTTGAATATTAAGACGGCTGTTTATGATGTGCTGTAATATTCAAGAAAACTACAAACTTTATTTTATCTACCGTGGTATTTATGCTTCTTAAATCATGGGCAGAATTTCTTCTGCCATTGATAAGAATATGCAAAACACATAACAGGTGGTTATAACAATTGTTGCAGCCATGTCCACGCCTGGTGCTGTCACTTCATTCTCATTTCCCATTCTCCAGAAAATTGAATTAAAAGAATAATACAAAGATTGGGAATTCTTGAATACAACATAAGACTACGGAAACCGATGAAAACGGCAATCGCATTAAATTAAAATTTGCGACAATGCTAGCAGAAAAAAATAATTCGCTAATTTAGAAAAATGACCGCACTTTGTCATATAAGTGCAGTCATTTATAGTACAATTACTCTTCAATAGAACGTAATAATTCAAACGATACCTACTTTACCTAAAGTTTTTGCATCAACTTTTTGAATGTCTTTTACTGATATAAGCTGTTACCACATTTTAGATGGAAGGCTGAGCAACCACAGGAACCACTTGGGCTTGACCATGGGAATACTTCGCAGTTTCGATCATAGTCTTCGTTGATTGACCAATACGTACCCATAGAGATCACCTGTAGCCATCTTACAATCACGCCTTCCAACGACTTCAGAACGAGCACCGATAAAACAGTTGCATCACCGACCAATAACGTTGGTTGCTTATATTAGCTCTAACACACCACCGATACACCACCACCAGATAGTGTACGTTTTTACCAATTTGTGCACATGAACCAACAGTTGCCCATGTATCAGCCATGGTACCTTCGCCTTTTGTCATTTTACATAGATGGCATTAATAGGTTTTTAAAGTAGCGCACACATTTTTCATTGCGAAGGTACGACGGAAACCTTCTTGAGCAAAACGCTCTTCGGTATAGTCAGCAAAACTTTAATGCGCGTCGTGTTGGTTTCTGCCATCGTGGATTTGATTCATTGTTGGAAGGCGTAATAATACTGCTTTTCAACCATTGGTGATAACCCATTCACCATCAATTTTTCTTGGCTTGCGGTATTTACCGCTATCTAGTCCTTCGATCCTTCTTCGATTGCGGTTTGGCATCAACAACAGGCGTGATTTCTGCACGTTTTCAAATGCTGCTTCAATAATTTGTTGTAAATTTCCGACATTTTGCTTCTGTGCTTCGATGAAAATAACGATTAATCAGTTTTATCATATTTTTGACTTTCAAGCGAGCAACCGCTTTCTTTTGATTTAAGCATAAAAAGCGAACTATTAGCTCGCTTTTTTCTATTTCGTTTAGTTAGTTAATAACAGAAACATTTAATGAACCATAACGATTCTTGCGACGACACTTTGGAAGCTTGGATCTAACTTTTACAACGATCTCTTCTCTGTTATCTTTTCTGATAACAATCTCTACCTCGATAACCTGGCTCATTTTTCTTCAATTTTGCTGCCACAATGGCATACCAATCGCACCAACAACACTTTGTGGCTTGACCTGTGCCACCTGGTGTGCTGCCTTTTGGTACCCAAGCACCACCGCCAACTGAACCCAATTACACCATTGTTGTAACTTGGATTTTAACTGGGCGAACAGACACGGTGTACCATAAGCGCGGTGAACGCGCTTCTTTGTGATCAGCTGAATAAACATCTCCACTAAAAACATCAGTATTTGCCCAGCCAGTCAAACCAATAGACATCATAAAGGCTAATGCTGTTACTTTAAACTAACTAAAATAAATTAGATTGGGTTTCTTGGGAAAACTGAGTGAAACGTTTTTCACGCCTTGACCGTTGTCAGATACTCACTAGCTTCCAGTTACTAAGTTGAATCGTATTTGTGAGCAACTGAACTTCCTTATTTGACAGTTGTTTACATCATCATATAATTCAGTGAATAACCCGGCCTTTCATCTTTTGTGATTGAGGATGAACAAGCTGATAAACCTAAACTTAATAAGACGAAATTCAATGCTAAGTATTTTCATTACTCTATTCAATCTTGCTGTTATTATAAGGATGAACCTTTATGCAAACATGATTTTCTGTTTTATCCATAAAACCACTGCAATTGATGGATTGGGCAATTGCTCCCCACTCCTATAGTTCGCTCACACCTTCACTTGGTTAATTGAGTTAGTTCCTTCCTTAAAAATATCTTTGCGATCCGATTAACCCAAATCTCAACAGATTCATGAGATAAAACGGCGTACAATTTCAATATGTTTGCGGATATTTATTTTGAAACAGTATTCTAATAACTCCGTGACCAATGATCTTCATCGATTCAATCAAATAGATAGGACGCCCATTGACGATATTATCTTGATACCGCACTTTAATAACTGCAAGCCAATTTTTGCTTTCTTCTCTTGCTCTAAAAGCTAAAATAGTTTGATAATCACCCAAATTCGCCTTTCATTACGGCGGCTAATTGCTGCGTTTTTTCCTGGAATAAAGGCAATTCTTGATAAAGTGCGGTCGATTTTCCATTAAATTTGACATTTTCTCCTGTCATACTTTGAAATCACGCGTGATAGCCGATTATTTTTGTTATTCAATTTCAGATTAGGAAAAACCAAACGAATATTCAATCCTTTATCCAAAACAGTCATAACAAGCGATGATTTGGCTGGTGCAGATGAACTGAATTACGATGCGCTTATTCGTCAATCTGGCAAACCGCAGATTTGACCTGACAAACGGAATTATGGCTGCGGCTGGGCTGATTAAATCCGTGAATTTTGCAAAGACTTTGAATCGGCAGCCGCCGATCTTTCTGATGTCTGGCTGAAAAACTGAAATTGCAGGTCCGGGTTTTATCAACATTTTCTTAAATCAACGGTTGTGAATATTTCTGCTGTTCAAAGGTCGTCTTGGTGTAAGCACAAATGAAAAACAAACTATCGTTGATTATTCTTCACCGACGTTGCGAAAAGAAATGCACGTAGGTCACTTGGACTACATTATCGGTGATGCCGTTGTTCGTACCGCCTGATTTTAGCCACAACGTTGTTCATTGCTAATCACGTGGGGGACTGGGGCGCACAATTTAATTGTCTCATTGCTTATCTTGAAAAAAATGGAAAATGAACATTACAAACTGATGGAACTGGAATCTGAGCTTTCTGTAAAGCGAAAAAATTACTATGATGAAGATGAAACGTTCTAACGAAAAGCACGTAACTATGTGGTGGGAAGGTACAAGGTGGAGATGAATATTGCTTGCACCATGTGGAAAAATTAGTTGATATCACCATACAGCAAAACCAACGCACTGCGAATCGTTTGAATGTAACATTAACGAAAAGATGTGATGAATGCGCAACCCCTATATTTGCTGCCCTCGAAGATCGACGAGTTTAGCCGTTGAAGATGAAGGGGCATTGGTCGTTTATCTTGGTAGATTTCATGAAATGAAAGAGGCAGAAGCAATGGCGTTATCGTTCAGAAGAAAGATGGCGGTTTTTCATGCATCACTACTACTGACATCATGCTGCTAGCCAGCGTTATGAAACCTTGAAAAGCAGATCGTGCGTGAGTATTCTCGTGATGCTCATTAAAGCCAACACATGCAACAAGCTTGGTTAATTACGCGTGCAAGCAAGTTATCTGCAGATAGCTTCTCGCCGAACGCAGCTTCGGTATGATGTTGCGGGGAAAGATGGTAAACCATTCAAAACTCGTACCGGCGGCACCGTGAGTAGCAGATTTATTTCTGGAGTGAAGCGTTGATTAGCATGCGACAGTGAATAATCAACTGAGAAAATACCAATTTGATCTGATGATGACAGCAGTTATTGAAGCGAGCAGAGTATTGGCTCAAACGAAAGTGAGCAGATCTTTCTAAAAACCGCGACTGACTATATATTCGATTGGGACGACATACGCAGCTTTGAAGGTAATATACCGCCATCATATGCAATGTGCTTGCACGCGTATTCGTTCTATCTTCAATCGGCAGATGTGAAATCAACCGCGCACTTGCAGAAAGCTAAGATTTCAGCTTTCTGATGAAAAAGGAGCGTGCATTGGCGATCAAAATTAACTGCAATTTGAAGAAATGGTTCAAACAGTGGGCAAAAGAAAGGACGCCACCTATGCCACTCTGTGCTGTTTATATGAGATTGGCGGGTGCTGTTCTCCTCATTCTGATCACTGCCCAATCTTAAATGCAGAAAGATGAAAAGTACAAAAATTAAGCGCCGTTTAAAACTCGCTTCTCTTTAAGAAAACCTTAAAACAAAGGTGCTAGAGTTAATAGGCATTAAGTACAATCGATGTAGTGCGGTCAATTTCGACCGCACTTTTCTCTCTACATCCACTAAAATCAGTATCGCCCTTCTCCGCATTCTTTGGGAGCTTGGTGATAACGCTCGTACCTTAGGATGCTGAACTAACCAAACGTGGAATTTGTTTTTCAACGTAAAAGGTTCCATAGCCAGTCATTATGCTCGCGCAGACACGTACTCTATTCTTCACGAGCTGACAGCAGTGCTGCCATATTCCATTTGGCTTGCTCACGGGTTAAAACCATGTAAATCCAAGGAAAATAATTCGGGTGGCGATCACCACGACGAAGTTGTTTCAATAAACGGCAGCTATCTTCCCCTTCTCGTATATTTGGTGACACCATCGTATTTCATTTTAGCAAGGGTTCATATTCATCGGAAAAATAGAAAAGCGTGTCTGCTCTCGAATATCACGTAAATGGGATGACCGCTCTTTTGGGCGCGGCGCCACAAGGTATCTGTGGTGGGATTGATCCCTTTTGTTTTCACGCCCGAAAAAGATCGAAAATCATCTGGTTCTGTCATTATCTCACACATTTGTTGCTTTGTACGATGGCACATCTATTCTATGGTACTTAACTAGCCAAAGGGTTTTATTGAGGGCAAAATGCCGACCTTACGCAATCAAGAACAATGTTGCGATGATAGCTAATAATGTGGCAGGTTAACAACCATTCAAGAGTTACGCTGGACGCCGCAACATTTAACCGTTCTGAACGTTACCACGGACTGGACGCTGCATGACAATGCGTGGGATGAAGAGTCTTCAATTAGTCCTAGCTGGACTTCAGTACCGCATCGAGTTTACCTGCAAGATTTGACAGCTGAAACTCGCCATTCCAGAAAAGAAACCTTAGTGCACAGTGAGTCTTACCAGCCGAATTGAACAACGTTGCCCTGTCGCTTATTTAACGAATAATGGTGCGTGGTTCTGTGGATTAGAATTCTATGTGGATGAGCGTTGCGATTATTTCCTCGCTCGCAATCAATTACATTAATCCGAATAATTTGCTCCGCTTTTAAAATCTAGACAAAACGTGTTTGAATCTTTGTAGCAGTGGTTTGTATCGCGATTGCTACTGCTGAAGCGCTGAGGCTGAAGTGGATGCAGTCGATCTTTCTGTGGATGCGTTAAATGGCGGAAATCAATATTGCACGCCACCAATTGAGCTACCGTGTTTTCCCGTTCAATCAGATTTATTCCAATCTCTTCGGTCAACAATATGATTTAATCGTCACCAATCCGCCTTATGTGGATGAAAGAAGATTTGGCGAATGTGCGGAAGAATTCCATATGAGCCTGATCAGCCTTGGGTTCGGCGATGCTGATGGTTTGAAATTACAAAGCAAATAAAACAAGCGCGGATTCTTTAACAGCAAATGGCATGCTCGTTTTGCGAAATGGGCAACAGCGTGGTAAGTCTCATTGAACAATATCCAGATGTCCCATTTGAATGGGTTGAACTAAAAATGGCGGTCTAGGTGTATTTGCATTAGCCGCGAAAGAGTTTGAAGTGAAACATCACGATTCTTTTTAATCTCAAGTGCGGTTAAAAATCGTCGTGAATTTTGACCGCATAACAAATTACTGGCGCGTTCTTAACGTGCTTTTCTTTAATAACACAATGAATTTACAAAAACTTTTACTGACTCGTCGTTTCTTTTCTACCCTTGCATTCTTTTCATGCAAACAGTATTTTTCATCTATTTACGAAAGGCTTAGTAACTGAGTGAAATAGCCTTTTCACTCTCGTTGCTTTTCTTCTGCAACCAGCTGGCGATTTTAGCCGGTATCTGAGATGATCGTTTTGGACTGGACAAAATGATGTTTGCTGATGCTTTTTAGATGTGATCCTACATTTCTTTTCTCTCTGCAGATAATTACATTCTGCTTTTTAATTGCCACCACCTGTTTTGGCTTAGGCAGTTGTTGTTGTACTGCGTAAAATATCTGTCTACTTGCTCATAGGCAGAGAAGAATACTAAAGAAAATGATTTAAGGAAAAGTAACATCCATCATGTCGTCTATGTTTGCCATATTGATGATTCCATTTATAAATACAATCACATTAGTCGCTGATTTGGGTATGCTTTGCTACTATGCAGCGGTTTCTCTTTGCCTTAATGGTAAAACCGTTTATCAAATCAACCTTGCAGACCTTAGTGAAGTTTCGCTTTGCTCCAAATTAAAAATCATCACCAAAGAATTTTTATTTGTGCATTTAATGTTGTTTATTCCTCTTTCCAGTGCAACCTCACATTTTTGTGATCTTCCGTTCCTGTTTGACAATAAATTAGGCATCAGAATTCTCCCCATTGCACTTTTTGTAAATGGTTTTGTTGACTGTGTCATTACAAAGTTATTTTCTCAGAATTTAACGATTAAACAAAACTATACGTTTTCAATCCTGGCTGTGGGCATTATCTTGCCTTAGTTTAGCCGTTGAAAGTATATTTCGTGGTTTCTGCTTATATTTCTAGTCATCTTCACGGTGATTGAAGTCTATGCCTAACGGCAATGGCAAATTTAGTAAGATTGATAATAGTAGTCCAACAGAGGTTTTATCTTTGGCTCATCACGATTATTGCTTTTTCCATTGCGACAGTTATCGTCATGAATTTAGTGCCGCATTTATTTTTATTGTAAAGAACGGTCAGAATTCGCCTAATTCTGACGCCCTGTTCTATTTTGCTATTTCACCATCTGAATGACATTATCAAAACAATTTCTTTCACGGCATGGCTATGCACGCAATCTCTCGGCTTTTCAACCATTGGGCGCGTTAAGTGCGGTGAGAAAATCGATAAAATCATACACTACTCGTTGCGTAAATATGTTTGTGTTTAAAAGCGCAATTTGCGTCATACTCGCACGGAACAAATGCCTGCATCAATCGCCACTAAATCTGTATCAGCTGGCGTATGAGCCATAGACGCCATAATGCCCACACCTAATCTAAACGCTACGTGGTTTTTATCGTCAGCATCGTTGCAGTAAACACAATATTCGGCGAAAACCACTGGCTCGGTTAAACGCACAATCCAAATCAGACACACCGGTGAAAACGCGAAGGTATAAGTGACTAACGGATGTTGCTAATTCTTCAACGGTAGCTCTTTTCACTTTTTGCTAAAGGATGATCAGGTTTAACAATCACCGAACGGTTCCATAAATAGCAGGTAGTTGAATCAAATCATCAAAAGATACGGCGCTTCTGTTGTGATCGCTAAATCCACTTCATGAAATCAATGCATCGTGAATTTGGTGGGTGAACCTTGATGAATATGTAAACTCACATCGGATATTGTTTGAGAAACGCTCTACCACGGCTGGCAGCATATAACGCGCCTGTGTATTTGGTTGTCATAATACGTAACACACCATGATTTGGGCAAGTATGTTCATTGGCAGCCGATTTGATGCTTTGTGCTTTTACCAAAAGCTCACGGGCAATAGCCACGATCTGCCGCAGGCGTAATGGATTTAATATGCTTACCATTACGCTCATCTCTAAACCGGTTCATCTTCTAACAAGCGAACCTGTTTACTGATACCTGGTTTGAGAGAGGTATAAAAGTGCGTTAGCCGCCTCTCACGTTTAAATTTTGGTTTTACAATCTCAACGAATGTAGCGGGTGCTGCATTTTCATCGCGAATACCACCTATATAGCGTTTGCTAACTCAGTATAACGTTTACTGCTTTAATTTGACCTGATTTTTGGTCGACGACAGGGTTTAGTTACGTCTAATTTGGTTTCGGTTTTCTGGTGGTGAGCCACTAACTCCCGTAGATAGTTGACGTTTTCCAGATCCATTTCTTCCCAGCCACCACGTGTAAGCCTTTCATTAGCTTAATGTTGCCCGTAACGAATGCGAATTAAGCGACTCACCTGAATACCAGCAGTTCCCATAGACGAGCACTTCACGATTACGACCTTCCATTAGAGTCACGTACCATTGGTAATCCAACACGCCGCAAATTTGATTTCTTTGGGTGGCTGGACCATCTTCAACTGCACACTTTACGTAAACGCTAACATGGCATCGTCCCTGACCAAATACGCACGGAATATTCACGTTTCAACTTCGGCTTAGGTGCATTAAACGGTTAGCTAATTTCACCATCTGTCGTGAAAATATGTGCCCAGTATTAATATCAACGACCGACTGCAATCCATCTTGCGCCATTTAAGCGTGGTAAACGATCAAATACAGTTGCACGACCTTCAGGATCGCTGCGGGTACAAAAGTTCGCCTTCTGGTTTGTAATACGATGCGCGGCTACTTCTTTGTTTGTGCTTGTTGAGGTTGATGGTTCGACCATCAATCGCACTTTACACCAGAATGTCACATCAATACGATCGCCAAGAGTCGCCATTTTGCCATCGACACTCCACGGTTTTCCAGCAATCATCGCTTCGATTTACGACGAGGCCTTGCCCTGCACGAGCAAAGCACTTTCTGTAATTTTTCACCTTCTGCAGTAGATTTGACGAGATGGTTTTGCGCTACCTTAGCTTTAGGGGTTGATTTGATGTCAGATGACCGCACTTTTTACGTTCTTTTACGCTCAAAGTGTGGTTTTGCGCTTTCCCTTGTTTTCACGTTCTGTCTGACTGTTTTTGAATAGGTTTCATCTGTTTTCCTTTGTCGCTTTCCCAAGCGTCTAAAATAAGTTAAATGAAGGATCGATACCACTTCCTTCTCTAATAAAATTACAGGTGGTTCTTTCCGTTAAATCTACCACCGTTGTTGGCTCTTGACTAAATAGCCACCATGATAATTAAATCCACTTGACGTTCTAAGCATTCACGAATCTCTTCTGGATCGGAATAAGTCCTTATGTTCATTATCAAAGCAACACGTCGAGCAAGATAGAATCGGCTCACCTAAAATACATTCAATAAATCAAAGCGATTTGGTTATCCGGCACAGCAATCCAATGGTGCGCGTTTTGGGGTCATATTATGGCGTGGAAGTTCTTTCGATGCCGTTAAAATAAAGGTGTAACGCTGACTGTTTTTAATTAAAGTGCCGAATTGCTCCCTACCGTTGCGTGGTAAACTCGCGTACATACCAACCGTCAAATTATGCCCTTCAGGCAATTTGCGAATCAGCAATGACGATCCATCGCATGTTTTATCACCGATCATACAGCTAAGGCGTCGATCATGTCGGGTACACAATGACACCACCTGACGCAAGATTTCTCCGCTTGATTAATCAAGCGCGATTTTCAGTGGATATCGAAAAATTGGCTCATAATTTTGTCCTTACTGACGAGATTATACCGATTTAGATGCAGTTATAAAATTTTGTTACAAAACGACCGCACTTTGAAAACGAATCAAGTGCGGTCCATTTCAGTATATTTCAACTAATTCACGGAGGGCTAGACCGATTTCAGCAGACTTCTCACTGTTTTCCGCCAGCCGCTTCAAGTGCGAATTTTATCTTCTGCCGTTCCTTTTCACCGTGATAATCGCTCTGCGTATCATGCGCTTTTGCGGCGCCGTCACGCCTGCGATATCAGACACCACGGGTTTTGTCGCAGGGGATTTAATGCGCTGCCGCTTCCTTCTGCAGGCTGCAGTTTACCAATCATCGTGGCTTCGAGTTTCAGGATCATCTTGCGACGTTTGAGAATATCAATAAGTTGGATCCTGGGATAGGATCGCACGCCGATCCTACCATGAAATTGACCGAGCCTTCATCTATTTGTCTGTTGTACCGCTTCGCGGGTCAAAGTACCGGCAGAAACAATCCTGCCATATTGCTATGTGCGCAACACCAATCATCTACACTCATCAGTTGTAATCACGCCTGGACAATTCAGGCCGATCATCGACACCCGTTTCATTTAATTTGTTTTACCAACAGCATATCCAATGTTGGGATGCCTACTGTAATACAGACCACTACCTGTACCATCAATGGCTTTCGAAGTGCATCTTTACAAAGATGGTGCACGCAAATCATGGTTGCCGTAGCGTGCTTTCCTGCTTCACGCACTGTATTCAGTACAGGTAAACTAAGTGGTTGTTCGCCTTTTATTCGGTGATTACACCCACTAAATTTTGTACCTAAAGCCAATGCCTGTTCGCTGTGAAATGTCACCTTTGCGCAGTAGAAACCTTGGATTACTTTTGTCTCTTTATTAATTAAAATCGCGATTATTTCCTTTTGCCGCTTTCACGCCGCGTATGCTAGTAAACTATGTGCTGCAATTAAAATTCCTCTTTCGGCTAAAAATTGCTCTACCTTGTGGGGCATTGGTTCCTTCTAATCGAACCACAACGGGCACTTCACCGACTTCTTGTCACATCGACACGACACAGCATGAGATCACAGCGTACAATTCCACCAAAAATATTCACTATACAGATTTCACATTTTATCGGTGAGAATAGTCTTGAAGGCTTCAGCCACGCGCTCTTCGTTTGCACCGCCACCAACGTCGAGGAAGTTTGCGGGGTTGCCACCATATAATTTCGATGTCATGGTCCCCATAGCAAGTCCTGCGCCATTGACCGCCAGCCAATATCACCTTCCAAAGCAACATGGTTAAGCTGATATTTTCTGCTCTGCTTCACGTGCATCACTTTTGACTTCCATCACGTAAGGCTAGTCGTCAGGATGTCGATAAAAGGTGAGTTATCATCAATGCCCGCTTTCGCATCTACATAAATTAAATTACCTTCTTTCGTCACCACGAGCGGTTCACTTCAACTAAAGAAAAATCTTTTCGATAGTTGAGCGAGTTTGCGAAAAATCTCAACAGAATTGTTTATTTTGTTTCGCCACGTAAACCGAGCAAAGGCTAATTCCGACCTTGATATGGCATTCCTCCCAGGAGGATCAATGGTCACTATGAATTAATTCAGGCGTCTCTTGCCACATCCTCAATACTCATCCCCCTGCTGAAGAAGCCATAAAAACCACTTTCTGCGAAAGCTGATCAATCACTGCACCAAGGTGAAGTTCTTTCTCAATCTGGCGGGTTTCTTCAATATAAATGCTAATACGGGTTGGCCTTATCGGTTGGAAGGTGACTAAATGTTGTGGCCAACCCATTTTATCTAAGCATGCGCTTCTTCTGCGTATGCACGAGCTTCACACCACGCTTTTTCCGCGTCACCTGCGTGAACTTGACATTTCGCTATCAAACATCGCCATTTAGCTGAAAGGCGCCATTTTCAGCTTCATCTGCTGTTTGACATACGACACCTTCACTCACAGGCAAATCATATTGCTTAAAAAGCTGCTGCTTGGTACTCATGTAAATTCATATTTCCTTCCTATTTTTGATGTTGTTTGTAGAAACAAACAAAAATTTGACCGCACTTTTGTTTTTATTTTAAATTCTGGAGCTTGCTCTTTTACGTATTGAGTTATATACTGAGCCAGAATAACCACAATCCATGTTAAGGATAACAACATGCAAACATCAAGCAATCTTGCGATTGCGCTCATTTGATACTGCTGCTATTTCAATGGCAGAAATTCTCACTAGTACTTGGTTTTGCTCCTCTGGGGTGGCAACAGGTTTAGTGCCATCGTCGTTGGGCACTTTATTGGTGGTTCGATGTTTTTCTGTACAGAGTTACATCGGTTACCCAAAAAGAGTACCCATGCAAACAATACAAATATCATTTGGTGAAAAAGGTTCTGCCTTTTCTCTTTACTCATGCCATGCAACTGATGGGATGGACTGCTGTCATGATTTATATGGGGGCTGAAGTCATTTCTATCTTAAATCAAACAGCCGATGCTTCCATCTTTCCATTCCTTACACTTGGCAGGCATACTCATCATATCTTTGGCTACTACTCGGCTTCACTACAATTAGGTATTTTCAAAAAGCCTCTCACTTGTCACCATGTTTTTACTGATGCTGTGAGTTTCCAAGTAGTCAAATGTGTCACATTTCATTGCCATGGATATAGCTCAAAATATTAAATTTGGTACTACTGTAGAAATTGCTGCCGTCATGCCACTTTCTTGGTTACGCAGTGTATCTGACCACACGAAGAACAGCGAAACACCATTTAAAACGACCGCACTTTCAACGCTGACTTATACCGTGACCAGCTGCTGGATGTATGCTCTCGGCTTAGGGGCAGCATTAGTGACAGGTAAATCTGAAATCTCACTGAAATTCTTTCTCTGCTGGTGTGAGTGTTATTGGTGTATTAATTGTCATCGCCTCTACCATGATTAACGCTGCACTTCCCGCCTATTCCACCGGCATGAGTTTAAACAATATTTTCCCCAATTAAAAGTCACGCCAATCTCCGTACTTACCGTGATTGTGGGCATTATTACCTCAACCTTACCAGTGACAGAATACGAACATTTTCTTGTTCTATTGGTTCAATATTCGCGCCAATGATCACTGATGCTTATCGCTGATTTCTTTGTGCTTAAACAGCATGATAGTGTTAAAAATCAGTTGATAGATGTTGGACTCGTGTTTGGTTTGTCGGCTCGTACTCTATCGTTTCCTTACTGACAAAGGTTGGGAAACCGAGTTTGGGTCTGACTTTCCTATTATCATCATTACCTTTATCTTAGCGAATCTTAGTACTCAAAAATAGCTAAATAAAGATTGGATTTTAACTGATAAGGCGGGCATTATTCACCCTTTTATTCACATCAATGTAAAAGGCTTTTCCTCGAGAAAAAGCCTATGTGCTGAGATTTCTAATAATAAACGAGGTTGGATCTTCTAATAGAGTCTTTAATCGCCGCTAAAGCCTACTGATTCACGACCATCAATTAAGCGGTGGTCATAAGATAATCCAAATACATCATCGGACGAATCTGCAACGGCCATCTACCGCAACGGGCGCTCTTTGAGTGGCAGTGCATGCTAAAAGTACGCTTTGCGGTGGATTGATAATTGGTGTGGACGATTAAAGAACCAAATACGCCGTGGTAATGGTGAAGTTACCGCCTGTTAAATCTTCAACAGTTAATTTACCATCACGGCCTTTTTCTGCTAGGGCCTTAATTTGTTTCTCAACTATCGCCATGCTCAGTTTATCGCAGTTACGTAGCTGCGAGTTACTAAACCACGCGGCGTTGAAACGGCGAATGCTAATATCAAAAATAGTTGTGATACACAATGTCATCACCGTCAATTGAAGCATTGCACTTCAGGATAACGTTTTAATGCTTCAACCACGGCTTTAATGTGAAAGACATAAAGCCTAAACGTACCACCTGTTGTTTTTCAATTTCTCGCCGTATGTTTTGCGCAATTTCATAATCGGCTGCATATCCACTTCATTGAATGTGGTGAGCATTGCTGTGGTATTTTTGCTTCAATAAACGTTTCCGCAATACGTTTACGTAAACGGGTCATTGATACGTTTTTCTGAACACTGAGCTGTATGCCACGGTGCTAATGGTATTCTGCTCTGTCGCCACATCTTGTTTTGCTTTTGAGCATCACGTTTTTGCCACTTCACGTGCAATATCTTCGGGTAATACGTGCCCACGCCTGAGCGCGAATTTTCTCAGCATCTAAATCGTGTTCAGCTAATAAAACGACGAATAGCTGGACCTGATCAGCTGAATTATTGTGACTGTTTTCAATGCTGCTCTTTGGCGATCAGCTGGTGTTGGTTCATTGTCTTTCACTGTTTCAGTTGAAATATCGCGCTTGTTGGGTTTGAAAGCTTACCTAAAAAGCTGTTGCTTACTACCGTTGCACCTTCTTCTTGAAGAATTTCAGCCACTACGCCATCACTTAATGCAGGTACTTCAGAACCACTTTATCTGTTTCGATTTCACTAATACTTCGTCACGTTTTTACCGTTTCACCAACTTTTTATGCCATGTTACAACAGTTGCATCACAACGGATTCAGTAAATCTGGAACAAAATTTCGATTGTCATTTATTTTCCTTTACATTATTCTTCTTTCAAAAATTACTGAAATTTCGACCGCACTTTTACAGTATCAGCGCGTCTTCTACCAATTGTTTTTGCTGTTTGGTGTGTAAGACATATAACCTACCGCTGGTGAAGCAGAGCAGGGACGGCCTGCATGTTTTAACTTCACATGCTCAGGAAGCGAGCTGTCCAAAGTTATGCTTACTAGCAATGCAAGCACCTTGGTTTAATGGCTCTTCTTGACACCCATACATAATCCGTCACTGAGCATAAGGCTCTAACCTTCTTCACATCTTCATGTGGATACGGATAAAACTGCTCAATACGAATAATCGCCACATCTGTTTGGTTATTCGCTCGACATTGTTCAAGAGATCGTGACACTTTACCTGAGCATGGGACCGCGTTTAACTTGTTTACGGATCGATGTTATCAATTTCTGCAATGACTGTTTGGGAATGCTGCCATTTTACATTCATCTAAAGCTTGACACGGCAAGTGGATGACGTAATAAAGATTTTGGTGAAATACCAATTAATGGACGACGCATTTTGCGGATCGATTGACGACGTAACATGTGGTAAACACTGTGCTGGGTAGATGGAATACACACTTGCATATTCTGTTCTGCTAAAGCTGTAAACTAACGTTCTAAACAGCGGATGAGTGCTCTGGGCCTTGGCCTTCATAACCTAGTGTGTAACATCACAAACCACACATTCTGCCCCATTTTTGTTCACCAGAACTGATAAATTGGTCAATCACGATTTGTGCACCGTTTTGCGAAGTCACCAAACATGCTTCCCAAATGGTTAATGTTTTGGTTGTCGCATAACCATATTCAAAAAGCCAATACAGCTTCTTCGGATAATACTGAATCCCACCTCAAAACGACCTTGGTTGGCATGTAAATGTGTTATGGCTTTAGCCTGTCCCGTCATTTTGGTTATGCACAACTGCATGGCGATGGAAGAATGTTCCGCGTCCGCATCTTCACGATAAACGAGCGTAGCACCTTCATCTAATAAGGTTGCGTATGCCATAGTTTCCGCCATACCCCAATCGAACAATTTCTCGCCTTTTTGCCATTTCGGCGATCAGCATAAATTTTCGACGACGGATGTGCACGCAAGGTTTCGGTATTCACTGACACGCTCCGCTAAAGTTTGAAAACGTTCTTGTGGGAATTTACTTTCGGCAAAGGGGATGTCCAGTCATAGTTGAGATATTGGAACCAGTCCATTTGGGCGATATCATTTCTCGCCATTCTTTCACTACGCGATCACCGTTATCTGAGGCATCACGATAAAAGATTCATCATTTCAATGGCTTCTTCTTCGGTGATTACCCTTCAACAATTAAACGATCTGCATAGGCTTTACGTGGCGTTGGATGTTTTTGATGATGCTAGCCATCATAGGTTGGTGGCTAATGGTTCATCAGCCTCATTATGACCATGACGACGATAGAAAATCAGATCAATGAAATATCGCGTTTTGAATAAATTACGATATTCACAGCCATTCTCGCTCGCAAAAGCAACCGCTTCGGGATCATCACCATTCACGCAGATAATCGGTGCCTGAATCATCGCAATGTCCGGTACAATATTCTGTTGAACGGGTGTCATTTTGGGTTAGAGGTGGTGAAACCAATTTGGTTATTGATCACACGCGGATTGTGCCACCAACGGTATAACCAGTGCGTAGGTACATATTCAAGGTTTCTTGTACAACACCTTGTCCCGCTACCGCTGAATCATGAACGGTAACTGCTAATGCGCAGATTACGCTCTGTATCGTTCTTTTTCGTTTGGCGAGCGTACCGCACCAATCACTACTGGGCTAACAGTTTCGATGGATGGGTTAAATGCAAGGGTACGATGCGCGACGATCACCGACTGCGAAGTCAGAAGAAACCTTGGTGGTAGTTCACGTCACCTCCGCTACGCTGAATGTTTACACGCAAACTCGTCGAGAAAAAGATCTTTGGGTTTCTTACCAAGCACGTTTACTAGCATGTTTAAAGCAGCCACGGTGTGCCATACCAAACGCGACATCTTGTACACCTTGTTTGCTCGCATGACGAATAATTTCTTTCATCAATGGAACAAGGCATCACTTCCTCTAAAGAAAACGTTTTGCTCCAGAATTTCGTTTTCAAGATAACGTTCTAAAGCCATCACAGCGGTCAATTCACTTAATAAGTTAATCTTCTTTGGTAAAAGAGCGGTTTTGTTGGTGTAGCTCTAATTTGCTTTGTAGCCAACTTTTTGCTCCATATCTGAACATGCATAAACTCAAGACCAATGCTGAGCACATGGGTCTCTTTCAGCATTTCAGCTAAATCACTAATTTGATGTTGCCATGATGATGGGTAGCAGTGATTAATATTGAAGGTTCATTGAGATCCTGTTCGGTAAAACCGTGATAACGGTAATCCAATTCAGGCACGGTGGAGACTTTCCAGCGATAATAATTGATTGGGTCAAGTTTCCTTCATGGCCGCGGAAACGTGCATTGATACATGGAGGACTTTGACTAATTTGGCACTGGCTTCTGGATCGATAACCGTCACGGCTTCTGTTGTGTTTTCTCACGCTAAACGACGGAAATAATCACGGACTGGTGAATGCTGGTTGCTCCTGCGGTTGTTTCAACGGCAATGCATCAAATGCTGGCACGCCGGCTTTTGATCGACTGAGATGGATCTTCTAAATAACGTTCGTATAATTCCTCAATATACGATTGATTAGAACCACCCAAAGCGGTTGAGCTAAACCATTCGTCAAAAGGCATTATAGCCTGCATATCTACCCCTTGTATTACGCTGATGTTGTCGCCCATTATGCCATAGGATAAAGAAATAATCCTCCGATCACACTTTTTACAATTTTGTGATCTACGTTTCAGCAAAACCGCACATAAGTGCGGTCTAGCTATCTGAGTTTTCTCGAGCAGAATGGCGTAATTTTTCAATTGTAGCTTCACCGATACCATCAATGTTAAAGCTCGGCAGCGCACGATTTTGCCCACTATGATCAATAATCGCTTTGTGCTTTTTCTCACCGATACCAGAAAGTTTTTGTAATGTTTCCATCCTTTATTGATGTTTTACTTTTGCAGAAGAAGCCACTTTCTCTTTTGCTGACTCTTTTATTGAAGTCAGCTTTTCTTTTGCTTCTTTTACTTTATCTGCTGCTTTTGTTTTGCTTCAGATGCTTTTTCTTTTGCACTCTCTTCACTGAATTTAATTTTTCAGTGGCTTTGTCTTTCATGGACAGTTGAATTATTCTCAGTCGCTTTTTCTTTACAGTAGTACTTTTCTCTTTTACCGCATCTTTTGTATGCAGGTGGCTTTATCTTTATGATCTTTCCTTGAAGTTTGCTTTTCTTTATGCCATTAACTTTTATCTAATGCACTTGATTTCGTTGAACTCGCATTATCAGTCATTGATTTAAGCTTATCATTTGTTTTCAGATTTTACGTCAGCTTTGATACTCTCAATACTAGGCTTGGTTTAACTAAGACGTTAGTTTTTGATATTTCAGATTCGTTGCCAATACCCAGAACCGAGATGCAGCTAATAAGTGATGTTAATCTTAAAAGTGATTTTAAAGATTTCATAAAACTCCTGTTTTGTTATTAATAGGCTCGACAAAGCGAACCTGTATACTAAGACTTATCTTAAGAAAATTAGTTCAAAACAAAAACGCCCCTATAAGGGCGATCTTTAAATTTAATGCTGACTAATCATCGCTTGAGAAGATGAAAGTAATCTTAATAAGCTAATGAATAAGTTGTAAATTGACACATAATACTCTACTGTTGCACGATATATGGTTTGCTCACCGTGAATAATGTTGCTGGTTTCTAGAGGTTGTCATTTGAGAACACCACAAACATGCACTGATCCTACCGCTAGTGCCGGAATTTGGAAGAAGCTTGCCACAATCCCTAACAATAACACGATAAATAATGAAAATTGCGGTGAAGAAAGACATATCTTTCTTCGTTGTAAGCACATAAGCTGAACAAAGCAAAGAAGACGATTGCTGTACCTGCGAAAGCAAGCATAATCAAATCTTCATTCCTCTTGCCATACATATTTTAAAATTGGCCCTATGGTATAGCCCATAAATCCAGTGAACTGCAGATGCCAAGATTCCCCATGCACTATTTGCATAAACGGTTTTGTGACAAAAAGTAAACCATAAAAACCTACAAGTACACGATAAGATTTGGATAAAGGCGAGTTTTAAGCTCATAGAGATATAAGCAACAACTGCCAAAATGCCATCGATTAATCCCAATAAAAATAGGTATTACGTAGCACTATGTGTGCTAAGTAGTGATTCTTCCTGTGAATTAACAACAATGCGAGATTGCATAAAAGCTCCTTATTTACAAAGAATAAGTTGATGAAACATCAATCCGTAAAATGGGGCTACAGCTAAAAAGTCAATGGTAAATCAAGAATTTGTTTTTAATTTTTAAATTTAAGAAGGTAAAAGTGCAGTCAGCTTTTTAAAGTTATTTTTATATGCGTTATAGTGAAAAATTAACTTACTCAACAAGCTGAATTACATTATAATGAGCATTCTATTTATTCCACATCATGGACATTATAGAACAGCAAAAATCTTATCTCCTATTTTGGCATCATTCTTGCAGTTGGATTGATGGCATCAGCATTTGTATCTTAGGTAATCAATTTAAAATTTACATAAGCCGGTTCTATTTCAGTTAAAGTTGGCAGAAAGTCAGTACACCTCAACACAAGGGACATGGGTTATCCGCGTAACAGGTTGGGTGCGACTTATAATGACGCAATGGCAGCGAATCAGAGCTTAAATGAAGCCAGTTCGGTTTCCCTTAAAGCACAAAGGTTTCGCTAGAGTGAAAATCGAGGAAATCACCGAGATTAGATGTTTCTCATACGTGCTATGAAAATGAAAAAGGTGAAACCAAAGTAGTAGACAATGACTTTGATGCATCAAGAGCAGTCAAATTTCAGCAAAAAGAACTGACTAAGTTACAAAGCACTCCAATATTCACCGATTGGTTGCCAACAACCCAAGACATTAGTTTTGGTGATCCAAACTATTACTTGAAAATCTTGAACAAATTAAACGTGAATTAATTTCCAAAAAGCCACAAGATGCACATGTCGTGCTGAAGAGTTTGCGAAAACCAGTAATGTAAAAGTTGGCGAGCTAAAATCCGCTTCACAAGGGCCATTCTACATTCAAGCGCCAAATCTGAGTGCCGATGACTCAGCTTGATTACACTGGTAGCTACGACACAAGCACGATTGAGAAAAAGCGCGCATAGTCGTGACCATTGAATAGCAGTGAATAATTGTTTAATATTTACTAAATGCTAATAAAAAGCAGACTGCGGTTTATAAACTGAAAAGTTATGCTAATAACTGCAGTTAACTATGAAATATCTAATATTTATTATTAGCATAATCAAACTTAAATTCTTATTTATATAAAAACCACCTACTCATCAATCTGATTACATGATAACCAATATCATATTTTTAATAAATCATTAAAAATAGAAATAACTTAATATGTAAAAAATAGGAGCTTATAATGAGAGATTTTTACCTTTTATCATAATAGGGTTTAATCATGGTATTCTCTTTTTATGATGTTTTTTAAACCTACATATGAGGAGAAAAATTTAGAGAAAAATTAAACTGAATTCTTTAATTATAAAAGAAAACAATCCAACTCTAGTAAGACGGCTATGTAAATGTAATGTATGTGGTGGAGTGCTATTGTCATAGTTTATAAATATGCTCCATATGATTCCGATGACCATATGCTTTGGCTCATGTAGTGTAGAACATGTGGTACAACACTATATTATATCAGAAAATGATTGATATTGTAAAAATGATTATCATTAAAAAGAAATAACATAAAAACAAAAACTTGTCTTAAAGGCACACATGCAACTCCCTACCCTACAATCTGCAAAATTAATTCGCCGCTATAAGCGTTTTTGACTGATGTGAGTTACCAAATGGCGAAGTGATCACGATTCATTGTGACAGACACTGGTGCAATGACTGGCTGTGGTGAAAAAGGTGATACCGTTTGGTATTCTCATTCTGATAGATAACGCGCTAATATCCACAGAGTTGAGATTAGCATGATGTAGCAAATGGTCAGCTTGTTTGTATTAACACTAAGATCCAGCAAGCTAGTCTTTGAAGCCTTGCAAAATAAACAAATCAAAGACTCGCTTTATGCATGATGAAATTTTATCCTGAGAGTGAAATATGGTGAAGAAAATAGCCGTATCGACTTTACTTAAAAGGGTGAGGGACTTACCAGATTGTTATGTTGAGTGATCCATCACCTTCGTCAAAAGGTACACTAGGAATGTTTCCGATGCGGTGACTACTCGTGGGCAAAAACATGTTCGTGAGCTTTTGTAGCCATGAAAAACAAGGACATCGAGCGGTTGTCCTCTTTGCTGGATTACATGATGGTTTCGATCGTTTTAAAAATCGCTGAGTTTGTAGATCCGAATATGATCGTCTTTTTAAAGACGCCAAATCTCAGGGCGTTGAAGCTTATGCTTAGCGGGAAAATTTGAAATTTCAGATGGATTCAGCGCACTTTCTCTCTACAGAAAGTGTACCTTACATCGATTAAAAAATAATTGCGAATTATTTTTCATTTTTGTTTATTGACAAGGTATTTGATAATGGTTATCATCTAGCTATTCCAAAAACAAACAGATAATCACTCCAACTTCACGCCCTATTTCCCCACAAATAGGCGTTTTCATCTCAATCTTTTCATTTCAGCCATATTCTCTATAATGTAGCCTTTAATATTAAAATAACATTAGGAAATAGAATGACTGATATTAATACCGTTCTCATAGAACTAAAACGCGGTACTGATGAGATTCTTTCTAGGCAGATTTAATCGAAAAGCAGAAAATCGCCCTTAAAATTAAACTTGGTGGGGACCTACTGCTCGGATATTCACTAGAGGCATGCCGTGGTATTAAACAAACTTCGTCAATTTCAACAATTAGCCACGAAGTCTATTTCTTAATCGGTGATTTTCACTGGTATGGTCGGTGACCCATCTGGTAAAAATACCACTCGCCCACCGCTTAGCCGCGAGATGTGCTTCGCAATGCGGAAACCTATAAAGAACAGATTTACAAAATTCTAGACCCACAAAACGAAATCGTATTCAACTCTGGATGGTTGGGTAAATTGGGTACTGAAGGGATGATTCGTTTGCAGTAACTACCGTAGCGCGTATGCTAGAACGCGATGACTTCACGTTTTGGTAACACCAACCTATCGCAATTCACGATTTATTTACCCATTATTACAAAGGCCATGACTCTCTGTTGCTTTAGAAGCAGACGTTGAACTTGCGGTACAGACCAAAAATTCAACACTTGTTGGTCGCGAGTTACAAAAATCAGCCGGTCCAGAAAACCACAGGTAGCGATTACGCTTCGATTACTTTATTGGTTTAGACGGTGAGAGAAAATGTCTAAATCATTAGGTAACTACATCGGTGTGACAGATGCACCAAAGCGATGATATTTGGTAAAATCATGTCGATCTCAGATGAATTAATGTAGGATTGGTATAACTTACTTTCTTTCCGTCCACTCACGAGTTGCTGAATTAAAAGCAGAAGTAGCAAATGGTAAAAACCCGTGATGTAAGATTTTATTAGCTAAAGAAATCATTGCACGTTTCCATGATGAAGCGGCAGCGGGCAGCGTGAGCAAGATTTATTAACCGTTTCAAAAAGGCACGATGCCGGATGAAATGCCTGAATTTACCTTTGAGGGCGAAATTGGTTTTAGCTAACCTTATTAAAAGAGCGGGACTGGTTCCTTCTAGCTTCGAAGCGATTCGGCTCAGCGAAACAGGTGGTGTGATCAATGGCGAAAAGTCGAAGACCTGAAAGCCAATGCGCCAAAGAAAAGGTACAAATGTTTACCAGTTGGTAAACGTAGTTTGCACGCATGTCATCGCTAAAACACCCATGAAAATGACCGCTCTTTTTAGGTGCGGTTGTTTTTAACTGATATCCTGACAGAGGAAAATAATGTAGGCCAATCTGGGTAACCGGCGATGCGGTTGTCGATCTTATTCCTGACGGTGAAAATCATTATTTACGCTGTGCCGGTGGTGCGCCTGCAAATGTGGCTGTTGGCGTGGCACGCTTGAGCAGCCAAAGTGCCTGATTGGTCGTGTGGTAACGCATCTGCCGTTGTGCAAGACACCTTAAATGCGGAAAATGTGAATACACAACATGATTTTTAGACCCGCAACATCGAACCTCTACGGTTGTGGTCGGCTTAGATAATGGCGAACGCAGTTTGCCTTATAGTAGGCAAGTGCGGATCAGTTCTTACAAGCCGATTTTCGCCGCCTTTCCAACAAGGTGAGATGGCTACATTGCTGCTCTATGCGCTGATCAATAATCCATCGCGCGAAGCTACCTTTTGAAGCAATTCGTCGTATTAAAGCTGCTGGGTGGTTTCTTCTCTTTCGATCCAAATTTACGTGAATCACTTTGGTCTAGCCTAGAAGAAATGAAAACCGTGGTAATGGAAGCCGTTGCAGTAGCTGACGTATTAAAAATTTCTCTGAAGAAGAATTAACACTTTTAGCAATACTGATGGCCTGTGAAAAAGCCTTTGAAAAGGTGACCGCACTTTATCCTGAAAAATTGATTATCGTGACTCTAGGGTAGAGATGGCGCTCTATCACTTAGAAGGTAAGAAAGATGTAATTGCCGGAAAAAGCCCTACAACCGGTTGATACAACAGGCTGGTGATGCGCTTCGTCAGGCCTGCTTGCTGGACTGTCACAGCATCCAAACTGGAAAAGAAAATGATGTGCATGCAAATTATCCGTCAAGCCAATGCTTGTGGGCCCTTGCGACGACAGCGAAAGGGGCGATGTCTGCTTACAATAAAGCACAATTAGCAGCGTTCCTAGCCAACTAAGGTTTGAAGTTTGCAAAATTATTGCACCTTTGACTTACCCGATCACATTAACGAGGCACGATCACAATGATTATTTTCAATAATGGCAAATACAAAAGCATTCTAGCCGCAGAAAAAGGCGAACTCGCAGAAATTGCTGAAACCGTGCAAAAAGACAAAAGATTTTCGACCGAACTTTCGTATTGCTTCACCAGCGGCAATGGATGATCCGAATGGTTTGATCTTTGATAGTGAAAAGTATCATCTGATTCTACCAATGGTTTCCATTCGACGCCATTCACGGGATGAAACATTGGAAGCATTTAATCACGAAATATTTCCAACATTATCAATCAGCAGATGATCTGATTCCTGGCGAGCTTTTTGAGTCTCACGGCTGTTATTCTGGTGGCGCTTTGAAAGTTGGTGACAAATTAGCCATGTTCTATACCGGCAATACTCGTCTACCGAAAGTGATAATCAACGTGCCTTTATCAAAATTTAGCAATTTTCAATCTTAATGGGAAATTGCTTAGTAAACGTCCGTTAATTGAAAATGCGCCTGAAGGTTACTACAGAACATGTTTCGCGATCCTAAACCGTATTTTTACTGAAGACGGAAAAATCCGTTTTATCTGTGTGCTGGCAGAGAAAACCTCACTGGACAGCGTATTTTTGAAATGGACAATCTGAGGCTACGCCTCGTTTATTAGGGTGAGCTTTTCCTACCTGCTTTTGATAATAAAAATGTGTTTATGTGGGAATGCCTGACCTGTTGAAACTCGGTGATAAAGATGTCTTTATTTGGTCGCCACAAGGTAAAGATCGGGAAGCGCATCAGTTCCAAAATAATTATCGTGCACGACTTATGCGGTGGGTAAATTAACAGATTTAACCTTTGAAGCAGAATATATCGGCGGGTGGATCAGGGCTGAGTTTCTGCACCACAAACATTTTGCTGGCTTAGATAATCAAACTCATGTCGTGCTTTTCGGTTGGATTGGTTTACCGTTTAACCTATCCAACAGATAAATTTAAATAGCATTCTGCTTTAACCTTGCCTAGAGAATTACGCTTAGAAGGACAAAAATTTATCAACGCCCGATTGCTAAAATAGACGAAAATCTAACTGCACTTTCTAGCGCTTCATCTTAATGAAAAAAGCGGATATGCTAATTTAGATCGTTGCGTATCTTAAATTTGAGGTAAATAACTAAGCCTTTGACCTTTAACCTTCTTCCAAATGAAAAGGACAATCACTGCGTCTATCTTATGAAATGGCTTGATTTGCTTGAGATCGCAGTCAAAGCGAACAAACGGAATTAATGGAAAAATTCGATACAAAACGCTTCAGAAAAATTGAAAATCTGCAGAGCTATTTGAGATCTTCTTTGATCGCTCGATTATTGAAATTTTCTTGAATCATGGTGAAAAGCCATGACATCAAGATTTTTCATTGAGAACAGAGAGAATACAATAGACAGCAACGTCCGTTAGATTTAATGATCGGTTATTTACCGGCTATTCAATATATTTAAAAGGTATAGAAACAAACTCATTTCAATTTATACAAGATGAGCAAAAATGTCCTTTTTGCTTTTAACGGCTTTTTCATTAGTCGCCCTGTGCGATGACACCAAGTGAACCGCCAAAAATACAGAACATTGGGCGACGCTAATCAGCGAACAGGAAAGATGTAGTATCAGATTGATGGTAGAATTTTACGTCAGTGAGCAATTAGCAGCCACAATCTGAAACATTATTAAATAAGTTGAATATTCACACAATTGTGAATTTACGCTGACCGTAATGATGATAAACAAGCACTTTGGGCTACTCAAGATCAACCCTGATTAATACCCCATTACTTTACTTGGTCAATCAGTCCAGATGAAGTGGCTGATATTCTGTGGCAAATCAAACAACACCAAAAATGGTGCGGTTTTAGTGCATTGTCATCATGGCGCTGACAGAACTGGCTTAATTGTTGCAAGCTGCCGTGTGATTTATCAAAATTGGGATCTCAATGAAGCCAAACGTGAAATGCAGCAAGGCCCTTACGGCTATCATTCTGTTTGGAAAAATATTGATAATTTCTTCACGCAAGAAAGTCATGGCTGAGATCAAAGCTGAATTAGATAAACGTTCTAACGCAACAAAATAAAACATGAAAGGTGCGGTTAAAATTAACCGCACTTTTATTTCAACTATGTTCTTTATTAAAATTAATGACTATGTTTGTTCAACAACAAAAGCATAACACATCAATATTGTGCATTCAATTTTCTATTGATTGCTCTTTAACGAGGATTGCATCTGCACGTTTTCAAACATCGAAACCCTAGAGTTATATCTCTCTCAAGAGATTCAAGTTTCGCCTGTGAGCTGTTCTATTCAGTCAATTTCATTATTGGCAGTATCTTGAGCCATTCTGGCCAAAATATTCTGATAAGCAAGATGACCGTCGCAAAGTGATGATTGTTTGCTGTTTGATTGCTGTGCTTGGTGTCTGATTTTTGCTTATAGCCGAGATTATTAGTATGTTGAGTTATTATCGGCACAACGCTATTAGGGACTAGGTTCATCTGCCAATCACGCAATCTTGTTGCTTTAGCGCGAGAATATGCTGAGTAGTCATCGTGAGGTCGGTGATGTTCACCACAATTATGCGAACTCAAATCTCATTGGCTTGGATTGTTGGGCCACCGCTTTCTTTTCATTGCACGTTAAACTGGGGGCTTTGATTACATATTTGGTGGCAGGTTCTGCCTTTTACTGTGCAGGCGTCAGCAAGTGTGCCGAAAATTCCTCATCAAAGGTGGTTAAAAATCAAGCGGTTTTAGACAATACGCCACCAAGAAAAAGTGTGATTTACTTGTGCATCGCTAATCTATTGCTTTGGACCTGTAAAGCATGTGATCTCATTAATATGCCATTATTTGTGATTAATGATTACATTTACAAAGAATTTGGCGAGAACATTAATGGAACAGCTGCGGGATTAAATTCCTGTGATGATTTTGGGGCTATCTCACCAAATACTTTTCAGTAAAAAGCGCTTATGATGATTGCTTTTAGTTTCAGGCCTCGCCTTCTATTCAAGTTTATTATTATTCACCAAATCACTCAGCAGCTTATCGGATTACAAATGCTTAACGATTTTTATCAGTATTACCGCTACAGTTGGCATGGTGTATTTCCAAGACTTAATGCCGACTAAAATGGCATTGCCACCACACTATTTAGTAATGCAGCAAAAAGCAGTTGGATTATCGGAGGACCCTATTGCAGGTATTATTGCGGAAATTTGGCATTACAACTCTGTTTTATATCGCTGTGGCACTTTAATTTTTATCAGCGTAGGCATGTATATGGAAAAGTCCGATCGGTTTTAGTGAAAATAGAAAAAGAGCGAGTCAATTTTTGGCCGCTCTTTTTACTTTACGATTATCTTAACGCACGCTTTGAATTGATTAATCAATCCATTGGTTGAGCTATCATGGCTTGACTTTCTCTGTCTGCCAATTCAGGAAGAATTCGATTCGCTAGTTGTTTACCTAATTCCGCCCCATTGGTCGAGCTAAAGATATTGAAAAATCACACCTTGTACAAAATTTTGTGTTCATACATCGCAATTAATGCAGAACAAGATGGTGTCATTTTTGCACTAAAATAGAGTTGGTCGGTTTATTTACCGGTAAAGACTTTTTAAATGGCACAATGTCTTTACCTCATCCAACGATTTGCCAGCTTTCACTAGACTCTGCTTCTATCTTCTTTGGTTTTAACCAGCAGAGTCGCTCCAGTTTGTAGAAAAGTAGATAACAATTTGCTATGATGAGTCACCTAATGGATTATGACTTTGTGCCGGCGATAAAATCACAAGGAGATTAACATCGTACCTTGGTGAATCAATTGATAGAATGCATGCTGACCATTTGTACTGGTTCCCCAAATAATTGGGCCGGTTTGATAATCACGGATAATATCGCCATTACGATCGACATATTTACCGTTTGATTCCATATTGCCTTGTGGAAATAAGCCGCAAAACGGTAAATATTGGTCATAAGGTAGAAAATTGCCTCGGTTTGCTGCACCAGAAATTGGTATTCCATAAAACCATTAATGCTAATGCAGGAATATTTTTCTAATGGTGCGTACGGAATGTTTATCCATTTCATCGCACCATAATAGCGCTTCAAAATTATCAAAGCCAATTGAAAGTGCGATTGAAAGACCGATTGCAGACCATAAAGAATAACGCCACCAACCCAATCCCAGAATTCAAAACATGTTGTTTGTATCAATGCAAATTCTGCTACCGCTTTACCATTGGTTAGAAAGTGCGGCGAAGTGTTTTGCCACTGCTGCTTTTATCTTTCGCTGCAGCTAATAACCAATCACGCGCAGAATTCGCATTGGTCATAGTTTCTTGATGTGGTAAAGGTTTTTAGATGCGACTAAGAAAAAGTGTCGTTTCAGGATTTCACTTTTTCAATGGCTCAGCAGATATTGCCATCTACGTTTTGAAACAAAGTGCATATTCAAGTGATTTTTATAAGGACGAAGCGCTTGTCAGCCATCAGGGCACAAGTCCGAACCACCGATACCGATATTCACCACATCAGTAATTGCTTTTCCGGTATAACGCTTTCACTCACCTGAAATCACACGATCACAGAACGCGCTCATTTTCGCTATACGGCATTCACTTCCGGGCATCCGCATCTTTGCCATCTACATAGACAGTGTATTTGAACGGTTACGAAGTGCGGTATGTAATACGGCTCGATTTTTCGTGCGTTAATTTTCTCTCGTAAACATAGCATTAATCGCTTCATCTAATGCAGACTCTTTGGCTAATTGGCAAGCACTTTTGAGGGTTTCTTGGTTAATTTTATTTTTGAAAAATCCACTAGATTTGATTTTTCAAAAGTTGAGAATAATCGTTAAAACGATTTTGCTCTCATTGAACAAATCAGCAATCGTGGTATCAGCCAGCTGAGATTGAGTGAAGCTCAGTGCTCAGCTTGTGTATGTGATTTGGGTTGATGTTTTCATGATATTTCCTTTTTAAAATTGAAATTTTTCTACATTTTTGGCTTTCCCACAAAACAATTAATCGACATATTCTGTTATAACACGAGGGTTAATTTTGTAATCAATTCATAGCTCAAAATACCACTGTGTTTGCTACCGTTTCAGTTGGTAATTCCTTCCCCATAAAATCACTTCATCACCCGACTTTATCTTGGCTATCTGGACCTAAATCCACCGTCAGCATATCCATTGAGACGCGACCGACAATAGGAACAATTCGACCGTTTTAGATAAACTGGCGTACCTTCTGGCACATCACGCGGATATCCATCACCGTAACCAATAGCGACGACACCAATTTTTGGTTTCTTTCGGACTCGTCCAAATACCGCCACAGCCAACAGGGCTCCCCTTTTATGCTCACGTCAGAAAGCAAAGATGACGTTAAAGTCTACCACGGCGTTAAACCAAATTCATCACCTGACAGTATCTGTTGGTGAGAGCCTACATAGTAAATCCCTGGACGAATACAATCTAGATGATGCCCTGGCCAGAATAAAAATCGCTGATGCCGCTAATGGTTCTTTCTCCTGCTTTATCTGTCGCTTGAAGGAAATGATCGAGCTGAACTGCGTGTAATCAGAATCTAGCTCATCAGCACGTCAAAATGAGCTGACAAAACCCTAAGTGCGGTTGAATTTGAGGAAGTTTTCAGCTCTTGATAAAAAGTAATCCACTTCATCAAGTGACACACCCTATAAACAGTGCATACCGGTATCAATTTTTAACCAGACTTTAATTGGACTTGGTACTGCAGCTCACTTTTAAATGCTTCAAGCTGTTCACGATTATGAACCACCATTTCAATGTTATTTACCGCAATAATGGGTAAAGTCTTTTCCTCATCAAAAGAAGCCTCTCTAGCAATAAAATCGGTTTTGATACCTAGCGTAAATGATAACGCCTCTTCTAAACGAGCCACGGCAAAGCAGTCCACCACTGCTTTCTCAAAGCCGATGAGACAAATACCACGCCGTGACCATATGCGTTTGCTTTTACCACGGCAACAGTTTTGCTGTGGTGCTTTTCTTTAATAACTTGTAAATTATGTTTTAAGGCAAGCGAACCTGGTTTTCGCTGTTGCCGGTTTTACGGTCATTTTTCTAATAGTTATCTTTGCCCTAATAATCATCTCTGTATTCACGCTGTTCGGCAAGGTTATCAAAGCGCTGAGAATTGACCGTTAAATGCTAAATGTGCGACCAATCGGACCGTTACAGTTGTTTGCACCGATAATGATTTCCACACCTTTTGCTATCTTCAGAATTATCGTTATCACTTCGTCACGATAAATAAACGCGAGATCGATCAGCATCCTGCTCAATAGAGCCTGTTCACTGCAAGTCTGAGTTTATGCACGCTTTATCTGCACGTTGTTCCAAACGTGCGGTTAAAGCTTTTGGGAAAGAGCTGCTAACAGGGACTTTCAATTCTTCTCGCTAAGGCTTTTTGAAGAACGAGATCTCGGCGATCTCTAAGAGTACGGTTGTCTGAGAAACGCCGCGTACGCGGTAACTGAAGAGTAATCCACCATAATCATGCTCAAAGCCAATGTTTTCGCGTACACACGACGCGCTCGAGAACTGACATTCTGTTGGAGTTAAACCTGACGAATCATCGATATAAAGATTATGTGCTTAAACATCCCAAACACGCTAGCAGTTTGCTCCATTCCGCTTTCATCCAAGTTTTTGCCTGAGTACGAATTTTGGTTTGGGTCCACGCGAGCAAGAGAGGCAATCGCACGCATCATGATTTGCTCCGCAGGCATCCTCACAACTGAAGACCAACACGGGCTTATCACTCATATGGCCGGCATTTTCGTAAAGGCTCATCGCAAACGTGGTTTTGCACCCATGGAAGGGACGTGCATGCCACAATGATGAGATCGGAAGGCCGTAAACCGGCTGTTTTCATCTCAACTCACATCAAAGCCCGCTGGCATTTCTGTCACACCGCGGTTAAGGATTTTCAAGCCGTTTACGGGTGTCAATTCGAGCAATGGTGCGCCAGCATCGCGAGCACGTTTTGAGCCCGCTTCGGTTGAAGAACTCCGTTTTCAGCGCGATCGCAAACCACTTCTCTCTCGGCTTCATCCAACGCACCATTTGATCATCGTTTTTCCTTTCGGGAATAGCTGCTTTTCGTGTACGCTACACGCAGCAGCTCACGCAAAATCCGCTCACGTACGATTTCAGCAGCATAAGCCAAAAATATTAATGGCATTTGGCGTACTATTAGACAAAGATCCGCGAGATAAGCAAAACCGCCTACGGAATCACTGATACCTTTCGCTTTAAGGGCTGGATCAAAGGGTGATTACCAATCAGAGTCTTTGGTTACGCATTGAATTCTTCCATGGTTTGGAAAGATTGGCTTTATGCGCAAAAGGCGTGAAAACTCCTCAGCGATCACTCTTTCAGCTGACAATGCATCCCAATGCTGATTACTCAACGCGGGTACCGCCAAGCATACGGCTTGTTCAGCTGATCAGGAATGAGTGCGCGATGCTAACTTCTGTTCCGCTTTTCTGATCAGGTGATTGGATTTGTCTGTTTGTGGGGCCATAAGGATTTCACCCTAAACGCTAAAAACTGTAGCTTTTATGATACCGCAAATACGAGGTGGTTTTTAAGAAAAAGTGCGGTCAATGTTTACCAATATTTTAGACACTTACGGTGGACACCGCGCTGCTGTCATGATCGCAGGCATGTTGATTATTCAACGGTTCAAAATGCTACGACAAACGCGTTAGTTGTACCTTCGACTCATCACCATGTTAATAAAACAACATCACCTGGAAAGCTAGATAACGCTTTTCTTTTAATAGGTTAATCGCCGCTTTTGCACCCAGCAGCTGCGATTCCACCATCAAAATGAACTAGTATACACCGCGGTATAATGCGCAACTGGTTTAAGGTTTCTTTGAGCGCGAGAAAGTGCAAAGATTGGTAAACCTGAGCTTAATACGTGATATTAATAATGGTGTACGCAGAAAGTGGCTTAGTAATGATTGCTGCAATACCAAGCCAGTGGGTTTACATGTACATTGCTGATACCTCGCTACAGATTCTTCAATATCTCTGAACTCACGATTCAAACGGTGTTTAGAAATATTGATGCTTGGCATTTTTCTGCATCACTCCAAACATACGCGAGCCATTGTCGCCACAGTCTCGCGCTGGATATTGACCTGCTGCGGTTTCGCACTGAAAGCATTACCGCGTCAGTACCATCTAGCGCCGCATTTGCTACGTCCTGCTACTGCATCGAGTAGGCATTGGGTTTGCTGATCATTGACTCCACTCATTTGGGTTGCAGTGATAACAGCACGGTTTAATTGGCCGTGAACGACGAATTAATTTTTCTGTACGCCAACACGATTCCACAGGGTCACGCGATTTCCATGTCACCTAAGTCACCGCGCAACCATAATTACATCAGAAGCAGATGATATCGTCCAGTGCTGCGTCATCAGCGACGGTTTCATAGCACGTTCAACTTAGCAACGATTTTCGCGTCTTAAACTCTGCTTGTTTTTGCTAACTCGCGTATAGTTTAAAGTCTGCGCACTTGAACGGGGAAAGATACCGCCAAGTAGTCTACACCGATACGAGCAGCAGTGATGATATCTGCTTTATCTTTTCGGTTAATGCGTCAGCAGATACGCTACCACCCTAATTTGCTGGATCCGCTATTAGTTTGAGCGATGCACCGCAACAGTCACTTCAGTAGTACTGCACGCATCAGTAGAAAGGACTTTTAATTGAACACGGCCGTCATCTAATAAAAGAATATCGCCAGCACAACATCTTGTGGAAGTGTTTATAGTCTAAACCAACGCTTGATTACCCTACCTTTTTGCAATTTCCCGCATCAAGAATAAATTTATCACCAACATTTAAGAAAATTTTGCCGTCTTTAAAGTAGAAACACGAAATTTTAGTCCTTGTAAGTCACCTAAAATTGCCACGGTTTTACCTAATCGCGATCGGCACGAACACGCTCTCAGCACGCTCAATATGTATCATCACGTGAACCCGTGAGAAAAGTTTCATACGTGGCAGATTAGCGCCTGCTGCGATTAAATCAAGATTGTTATCGCTGGTCTGTTGCTGGGACCCATTGTACATAAAGCAATCTTCGTGCTTCTTAATTTTTCTAGACATTATCTAAACTCCACAAATGGTTACAATCATTAAAAAGTCTTTTTAAATTTCGGCCCATCCAGAGATAGCGCTCGCGCATTATACGCTTAAACCTGCGCAAAATTCAAAACAAGCTACTGAGACTACAATCAAATTTTGGTTATAGCAGCTAAATTTAACTTTACAAATCTCTTGTTTTCATCATCTAAACTGTTTATCATCCGCACCACATCTTTTACGCGACTATAGCTCAGTTGGTTAGGCACCACTCTGACGCGGGTGGGGGTCACTGGTTCGAGTCCGCTAGTCGCACCATTTAGAACACAGCCCCGCGAAACTACTATGGGTTTTGTTTTTCCCAGGTTTTCAAGTATTTTTCAGCCCTTTACTTATCGCCACTAATCAGATTTAATTGTCTTTAACCGCATTTTAGCAATGTTTAGTAACAAGGTGATAAACTGAAAAATCTTTGTTACTAAAACTGCAGGAAAAAATGATGCCTCGTGCGTTACTAAGCTGCCTGGTTGTATGTTCGAAGCAGATAAAATGCTGATAAAAGAATACAACTAAGTGATGGTAACGGTCTTTTTACGCATTGTTTTACCGGTTAAGGTTTGATTTTAATTATTATCACCCAGTAAATAAATAAACGCAATATCTTTACTTCATTGGAACTTATCCAGCTATAACACTCCTGCGCAAGCTCGCCAAAAACGCGAAGAAGACTGCGCCCTACTCGCTCAAAGTATCGATCCGCAAGAATACATCAAAGAACAAGAACCACTAAAACGGTCAGAATGAAAATATTTCTATAAAGTCGCTTTACTTTGAAAAGAAAAAAGAAGTAAAGAAATTGAGCTTATGACAATGGAAAAGAATTGGGCAAGATTAGAAAATTATCTATTCTACCCTTGGAATTCACCTCCAATGATCAGATTACTTCCCTTTATTGATTAAAATCTGTTCGGACATTAAATGAAAGGTTTCAATGATACGCCGTACCGTTTATTTTTGAACCTCGCTAATCAGATTTTAAATTATGCGGTAACAATAGATTAATTTCGTTTAATTCTTGCTTGAAAGCATCAGATGCTACCATAAAGAGCCTCAAAACATCACCCAGCAATCAAACCCGGAAGAACTACCGGAACTATTACAAGACTTCAAAAATTCAAACAGGATTATTCGACAAAGGTTTATTTCGTTGGCAATTACTTGTCTTTGTCCAGCTGAGGCTGTTTCTGCTGAATGGTCTGAAATTGATTTTCGATACAGGTCATGGACAATCCCAGCAGAAAAAATGAAAAAACAAGACAAGGGGCATTTCCGCATATTGTTCCGTTTCGTCTTTAATGCTTAAGATTTTAGAAGAATTGAAACCTATAACATATGATGACAAATTGTATTTTCTCTCACTATCAAACCTAACCAATCAGCTAGTAAAGAGCTAATAGCTAACGCATTGAGAAAAATATAGGTTACAAGGGATTCAAGATGCTCACGGATTGAGATCGATAGCTAGAACGTTTTAAAGATCAGCAAATTGATTTCCGTATTGTTGGAGTTATTCCTGCTCTATAGTCAGAATAAAATGTCAGGCGTATAAATCAAACATGATTATGTAGAACCCCGTCACCCTGTGATGCAATTATGGAGTAATTTTAGGAGCAATGCGAAAAGAAAAATGTGTAGAGAGAAAGATTAAAAGTTTTCAGTGTGTTCACTTGTCTACTTCTTTCATTTTTATTTTAAAACTGCCTGGCTTAACCAGTGAACAGACTTCCAAACTTAAGTTCACTTTTTAGTGAATAAAGAGTAAAAAGGGCTGCCCCACCATTTTATTACATTATTTATCACAGCCGAATTTCTCTCTTAAATTCTTCCGCATTTTTGAAAAATAACGTTTGTAATATATCCGTTATTAGTCTTTTTTTCTGCGGTATTTCGTTGACATTGTTATGCTGCGCTAATCCCTTGCCAATAGAATCCTGAAAAGAACTTAAGGATAATGGGTATTAATTTGCTAGCTCACAAAATCTAGATGTTTTTATATAAATGCGTTCTCCAACTTCCAGTCATTGTATTACTGAACATAAGCCGCGGCATTCTTCATTGTTTTGAAGTATCCGGCAAAATTCAGTAATAGGATCTGACTTAGATTTAATCGCGATAGATTCTTCACTTTTCATTTGTCGAATCAGTGCTTACAAATCAGGATTTTCAAACTAAGGAATTTTAGCTTATTAATCCCGCTAACTTCTGCTTTAGCTTACTAAAGAATAATAATCTCGCTCATTTTGTTAAGTACAACCTGTTGAAAACCAACCTCGACGTCTCTCTTTCATGCCCAGCTCGATCTCAGAAACTTGTCGGTCATTATTAACTCGCAAGACAATAGCTTTAATTACCGCCGGGCATTGCTACATAAAGTTCTACCGCTTACTTTAGGTCACCGCCGCTACACTTTCTTAATCCGCTACTATCGCCACCGTAACGAGATTGCTCTGGGCATATAATCGCCGCTGATACAAAGACACCGCGCCCCAGCCATCATCTAACTGAGCTAGCTCTGTTTCTTGGTGTTACCTTCACCCGCCAAAGTTCAGTAAGTTTAGCAAATACCGATTTTCCACTTCCTTCGCTGGTGATTTCAAAAACATCGGCGTCATGACGATTGGTTAAAATCGCACAAGAGCGGCTAAAATGTGTTATCGGCTTTTATCTCTTTATCCGCATGGCGGCGACAAAAATCCAGCCAGTTATCAAAGGTGCCAGCTTCCTGCCGATTTCTTATAACTCATGCGGAATAAGCGTAGCTAGCCAGTTTTCCTAACGTGTGGCGTAAATTCAGCAAAGTAGTGCGATTTAACACCCATTTTGAAAAGCCAGTAACTCATTTTGCTCACCAAACCCTTTTGCGTTTGAGCCTTCATAGCTCACCTAGCATTCAAGAGAACTAGCACTACAAGAAAGCGCTGAACTCCGTCAAACAACTTAGTCGCACTCTCAAACAAACCGTCATCTACGGCCCTATACTGCACCATTATAATGACGGAATTTTGTCTTGTCGTCCAAATCCGTAAGATCTAATTCCATTTGGTGTTGGGTTTCTAGCTTTTCTATTCGTTGCATCGCCATTTGATATTAAAGGCCTGTTTTATCAATGTTCCCATGATAGCTTAATTTGTCTAATGCGTTTAATATAAAGACTTACATCACTTATCAATCGGACCGTTTTCATCGCAATAGCCAACACTCTCCGCTACGGTATTTTGCGCACATTTACGTAAACTTTCTCTACCAGTTCATAATTAACACCTGTGTTAATATGCGAATTGTTAATGTATCTACTGTTCTTCGGAGCAATAATAGTAATTTTCTACCCTTTGCTTGTCTTCTACTACAACGCAAGGATATTTCCCATCCGGCTTGAATAATTGAGTTGATTTGTCATCTCGCTTAGCGTGCTTTCTTCGATATGTTTTGCTATATCCCACGCTTGGAACACCCAAGGATGATTACTTCACTTTCCCCAGATTGATCTTGTTTTTTAAAATTTGGGGCTTGAATTAAGTTTGTCATCCTTTCCCTACATCTGGCATACTATAACCATTCGGTATTGGATTCAGCTAACTGGGCGTCTGCCGCATTTTGTAAAGTTAAGAGAATTTCAAACAGTCCGTCCCATAGCAGCCAAGATAATCTTACTTGCATCTTCATCACCATAGTACCCTATCGAAGTGGCTGATATACCGATGCTTTTTCTTTAGATATCATTTCATCAAGAATACGAAGGAATAAGAGTTCATTTCTTTACCCGCATCAATGCCGCACACTGTTCTGGGGAGTTCTGAAAATATTGAAGCATCCAGCAACGCGCTTCATAGTGTAAGGAATAGTGCCATTTTCCCCCTTGTCGCTGTCTTCACTCTAGAGGTAATTGCGGTGAATTCTGTTTCGTTTGCCGATTAATATCGATTTTCATGTTATTTGCCCTTTGTAATTCAATTTTTTTCAATCTGTAACTGCTCAATTCGTTTCATCACTTCAACAAACTTATGTACTAAGTAGTCGTTTGATTAAATCCCTTTAGCGTCTGGTACTTATTCTTTAATTTCCACGCCTCAGACTTAGCCATTTACAAGTAACTTTTTGAGCCAGCTTTAACTTCCCTACTAAACTGCTTGTTCATTACGGAATTTCACTTTGTATGAAACCGTCTGACAAAACTTCAAGGCATTTCCGGCTGCTGTCATGAATTAGCTTAAATTGGCGAGAATTGGAGTATATTCAAACACTCAACGGATTGAATGATAGTTTGCCTTGGTATTTGGCTTTTCTTAGGTGCGCTGTGCTCGTTTCTTTGCGTATTTTCTACAGAATGTAATTGCATTCTGTTTTTCTCAAATTTGAAAGTTTAACTGCACTTTAACCGGCTCAATATTGAGTTTGTCACCCTTTAACCAATCATCTTCTTGATTGGTTCATTTCATTCACAAACTGATTTATTTTTGTTTGCTCATTGTTTTTCTTCCATTGTCTGTTGCCATTGGGTTGCTGGTTTCATTTTCTTGCCACCTTCTAATTGTTGCTGCTTTCTTAATTTGTTCGATTGATGCTGCTAGTCCTTTATAGTGTCCTGTGGCTGATAGACAATCTTCAGCGAAAGCTAAGAATTGTTTAATACGTGACAGGCTTTCTTCTAGTTGCTCCAGTGTGTAAGGTGTTTTAAAATGCCTCTGACCGTTTTTGTTTTTCCTCATTTCCTACCTCTATATCTCAATAAACTCAATGCGTTCTTCCATGTCAATCTTGGTACACAACCTCAGCCATAGGTTTTGATGCTTTGATTGTGTTTGCGATATCAACAAAAGAATCCACTCTCATTGAATAAATCAGGGTTAATTCGATAATGCGCAGAGCGTGCTTTCTGCTTGTCCCAGTCACATCAATATGGGAGCTTTAACACTTTCAAGCCGACATTGTTCTACTTGGATAATGCGGTTGAGTCATGAGCCACCTCCGCGAAAGAGATTTGAAGGGAGAAGTATTTATGCTACAAGCGCAGTCTGATTGAAGATTGATTCTTCCAGCTAAAGCACAGCACGAACTTCCACGGGGCAAGCTTTAGCGGCGTGCGCGTGCGACTATCAGCGGCGATACGGATTTTGAAGGTGATTTGATAACAGCACGGTACGAATAGCCGCGAAGATGAATTGATACATTTGCGTAAGTTCCAATGTGTTATATTTTCAGGAACCACCGCCAGACTCTCCACGGCCGGGCGGTAGAACGTAACACAGGTGGGAAAACTGCCAACGATGGCAGGAACGAAAGCCGCATCATCAGACGGCTTATTACGCTCTGCCATTGAGAGAATGATTGGATTTATATGTAAAACAAAATCCGCATATTCTTTTTGGTGTTGCGAATGTGCGAAACGAATAGCACGGCTCCTGTGGCGTGCTGTCGTTCGCCAATGTTGAATAGTTCGCTTTCCACGGCTGGCAATCACTCTGCAATTGCAGTGTTCATGATCGCCAAAATTAACTGTGGTTTTGTAGCTATCTTTCAGTCAAAACAGCTTGAAAAATATTTTGATATTGTTTACATATATATGATTTGAAATTCATGGTGATTATTTCCATATTTAGAATCGCTTGTTAATGGTTTTAAACTTACCTCTTTGAGAGATTCCTCTAGTTGACACGCACGTGCGAGAGCTATGTGCGTCTTTGTCTACGCTTTGCTTAAAATGCGCATCAGCACTTGACCAGTTTGCGCTGGTGAAATGATATTCGTCAAGAAGTTCTCCCTTTAGCTTGTTTTGCTGCTAGTTTTGTCAGGGTGTATAGGCTCGCAACTCTTTTTCCACCTGTTCCGCAGCTGGCAAGAGCTGTAGCGGTAAAGCAGTTTCAGTCTGGCTAACCCCTCGTTCTCGCTCAATTCAGTCCCTAAAATTGCATCAAAGCTCGTTGACCTCATTACGAGCATTGAGGAAAATGACCGTTGATACTAACTTTCTCACTAATGCCTGTTTTCGGTTTTTAAAATAAGTTCTTTGGCGATTGTCATTGGTCTTGTGGTCATTATTTCCTCCATTAATTGCCAAGCGCGTGCTGCTTTTGTCTTCAATCCATTGATTTGCTTTCTATCTCCATCCGCGAACAAAGGTCTGTGAAAGCCAGACAGGTTGTGAGATCTCTTTTTAACCAAACACTTTAGTTTTGGCGCGCTGGAAAGCCAACAATGCGCAAACGGTTTACCAGGAATTAATTTCTGTGCGTTGGATTTGCGTTTGATCTGCCAAGAAATACTCTTTATGTTTAATTCCGTGCGGGCTGACAACCGCGTTGAGTTGCACGTTACGGAGAGGTACTAAAATTCGCATTACAGTAGTGGTTTATGCACGTAGTGATAGTTCGCTTTTACTGTCACCCCTCAATACTATGATAGTTATAAACCACCAGTTACGCAGTGATTAGGGACGGGCGACGATGTTCTTAATCGCGGTTGCTTGTTTTGAGAAAGGTTTATAGCGCCTTGAATTTCTTTTGCGTTGCCTTCCACTGTAGCGTTATTTAAGTTTAGATAGTAGTTCACGCCCAATGTTCTTTTTCTGGCTTGAAGAGCTAATCGCTGGCGGTCGTTCTCCATGTGAACTCATTTGAGTGGCATTAGGATAATCCCTTGTTATCAAGTGCAGCCTGTAATCCAGCTATGTAGCACTACAGATAAATTCATCTTTCAGTTTTCTAAAGCTGGTAACAGTTCTTCCTGTTTGCCACCCTAATTGAGGTTTATAGCCACTGAATTTCGTCTTGCCCTCTTCACTATCAATAATAGAAAAATTCTAAGAACGAAACAAAATATCTTTTATGTGAGATATGTAGATCTTTCTAGTCTTATCCCGGTTCTATTCTCCTCGTAGATCGGAATATGAATATAAAAATCATCGTCAATACTCATCTTTATATCACAGAACTCATTAATCACTGCAGCTTCTATCAATTCACATCTGTATCATTCATTTAATATCAGATTACTAACAGAAAGTACCCATTAAATACTGATCATTCTCAAAATTTATCTAATTCACCACTATAAGATTTATTTGATTGTTGTTTTCAAAATAATCATCTAGATAAAATCTATCATTTAAAATAATTATTAAATTAAAATATATATTATTTTATATCTATTCTAAATATTTCAAAATCTCTAATGTGATTAATTTTTGCGTTAATCTCACTTTTTATTAAACTGTAAGAATATTTCTTCATTTCTAACCCCTAAAGCCACATCTTTTGACAGTTCTTTCCTGTTTTATTGATTCTACTCTTGCTTAGCCTGCCATCAAGATAGATTGAGGGCTTTTAACCTCCTGTTTGAATGTAACCTATTAAATCACGCTCTGAAATATTAATATCGTGGTTTAATCAAAATATATTTTACCGCATCAGTGATGGAGTATGCCTGTTTAGGGCAAAACTTTAATATCTGCCACGCCCCTTTCGCATTTAGTCCTTATTGCAAAAGTGCGCCCAGCAAAGTAAGGTTCTTTGTTTTCGGGATCAGCCTAGATGCGCTTATATTTGGTTTGGTTGTTTTAGGAAGTGTTAGCTGTTCGCTATATTCTCTGGTTCAAGGGCTTGCAGTTTGTTTAGTAAAGGCGGATAATTGAATTGCCTTTTGAAACTCCCTTGAGTGATAAAGGTTAGACATACGACTTTAATTTAAGCCATCGTTCGTGCGGTGGCTTTTTCTGTTCCTAAAACTCTATTATTAATCAATAAGCCGATTAATTTTTTGTTCATTATCTGCAAATTTAATTATAAAGTTTAACTACGTTTAGTTACGGTTCTTTATCTCTAATCTATTGATATTATAATAATTATGTTACATTTTTAATTTGAAGTGTAACAGATTCCCAGTGAATTGGGAATACGCGCTAAAATAGGTCTTTAATATGTCATTATGTCAAAATCCTCACGTTGTGAAACGCGGGATACCTAACGTTTGCTATTTCTGCTTTAACTCTTCATTTCTTTTTGAGTTGCTTATCTGCTATAAAGTAACATCGTTTCAAGCGCGTCCATGTTTAGGGGCTGTTCGGGTCTGTTGTTTATTTCTCTTTTGCTGCATCGTATTTACATTGAAGAATGTAGATAACTTCATCCAGTGGATATGGTTCATTGTCATCATACAAGCTAATAAAAAGTGAAAAGTGCGGTAGATTTCTTATAGTGTCTCACTGCGCTATTAGTAAGTTCTGTTTTGCCTCTTTACATCTAATCATATATCCAATCCGTTAAATTCCTCTAGTGCCCGTTTGTGTTCGTCTGATAGTTCGAAAATTAAATCACCGTATTCAAGTTGATAGTGCCGAAAGACATTAGAAAGGCGACTGCTGGGTCTATCTTGTTTGCGGCTTTCTTCTTGTTTGGTTTTTATGTTGGCGTTCGCATCAGTTTCCGCTAACATCATTTGATAAAGCCCATGCCAGCACCGGATCGCCATTGTGTTCTCATCATCTGTCTGTTTATTAAAAACTTCCGCACTTTTTCGCCACTGGGCTAAATCGTTTGGTATGTTTGCGGAATGGCTCTACTTCAAGCCCAGCCGCTTGTAGTTGTGTTCGTAAATGCGTTGCGTTCCACATCAAAGCCTGTCATCTTGATATTGAAACGTTCAGCATCTTTCAGAATATCGTCTCTGATTTTGTCGTAGTCGATACAGATCGCCTCTGTGGCAATTAGCCAACCACTGCGCACCCAGTTTCGATACATTGCGCGGTTTTTATTTGCCATCGTTGTTAAGCTGAAATTCGGAATGTAGTGTCGTGTAAGCAATCTAACTTTGTTTCCGTGCGGGAATGTATAACAAAGGCTTTGTTAAGTCGTTGGTACTTGATAAATCCAGCCCTAAATAGCAATCTTGATGAAGTAAATCGCTTTCCGTGTACTGCCGTTCGCATTGCGCCCAGTTTCCATCACCTAGCCACGGCGTAGAGCCTTGACACCATACATTAAAGCGTTTAGTTAGCATTTTCACCCATCTCGGACGGGAATCCCTCTAGCCTTCTTGATAGTGTTCTCAAAATCAAGGTAAGGAATGGATTTACCTATATTCGATTTGCTTTTATCCAGTTCTCTTGATTGTCGATTTCGTTTTCTTCGTCTAACTCAAAAATCAACACAAATAGACTTTCATTCTGCTCATTTCCTTCAAGGATTTGAGCGCAATAATCATAATGCTGTTTACAGGCTGAAATAACGTTACTTCCGGCTGTTGTAATAGCAAAGAGTAAACCTTCAGGGCGTGCGCCTTGCCTAGCCTCTAACGCGCCATATACGCTGTTGTCCGCGTGTAGGTGATATTCATCTACAATAGCCAAACTAGGGTTAGTTCCTTCAATCGTTGAGGATTTAGCGGCAAGCGGTCGCATAATGCTATTGTTCTTCGGATTGATTAGCTTGTGTTGTTGAATGTTGCAGCGTTTTTTTAATGGAGCTGAGCAAGCATATGATGAGCATCATCAAAAACAATCTTGCTTGATCTCGGCTAACGGCTGCGGTGTATATATCCCTGCTGTCCGCCTTCCATCACTAGAAACCAATTAGCTCAAAACGGCTGCTATCGCTGATTTAGCGTCTTTCTTGCTACTTGAACGTAAGCGGAACGATACTTTTCAATCCTGTGTCTTTTTACGCTTTGAAAGCCTCAGAATGTTGGCAAAGAGAAAGACTGCCAATCTGAAAGAATGATAGGCTGTCCGCGTAAGTGTCCTTTAACGTGCGGGCATAGTTTCGAGAAAGCTGATAAATCTTTTCTACCGCACTTTGATCAAAGAAATAATCAGGGATTGTTTAAATCGTTAAAATAACGCTCTACGGCTTGTTTTATCTTCTTACAAGCCACTAACTCACCTCGATTTGATTTTTCTCATGTATGCGTGCCATATTTCCATATTTCGCCTACATAGTTAGGATTTCATCTAGATATCGATTTCATCTACTTCACAGGATTTTTCTCTGGCTGTCACAGGTCGAAACCTAGCACGATGACATCTTAATCATCACCTTTTTCGGCATCTGCTTTCGCTGATAAAGCTGGATTTCTTGATTGAGTGTCTTGACTATTCACAATAAGTTTCATTTTTGGCTAAATCCACTACGGAATGACGCCAAATTGCGTAGTTTTTCGCAATAAATTTCAAGGTTCTGTTAAATCTTCTGCTTTTAATATCGCTACGCTCTGAAAGTTGTTTAATTCGGCTTTTTCCATTGGGTTTTAGCGATACCATCTAAAAATCAGGGGTTTTTATAGTTTCTTCTCTACTCATACATTTCTTATTTTCAAATTGCCTTCAGTGAAAATTGAGTTGGGGGCGGTTCTGACGGCTTGAGCATTTCTTTTCTAAACTACCCCACCCGTCTAATCATTCTTTTTCGCTCCATATCCGCGTTGGTCTATTACTCGTGTTTTATAACTGTGACACTTTTCGGCATAAAGCTTGATGATTAGATTCAACCCAGAATAGAGGATCTGCCTGTCCGTTCTCTACTGGCTTAATATGGTCTATTACCGTTGCGGGTGTGTAGATTCCTTTTCAAACACACATTACACAAAGCGGATGAAAGCGTACATTGCGCGCGGTACTTGCTCCACTTTATGGTCATATCCTCGCGCGACACTGCTGGCTCTTGTGTCTTTGGGCTTATGTTCTTCACATCTGCCTGACCTCACTTTGTTTCTACATCCTGGAAAGCTGCAACGTCTTAACGGTTGATAAGGCATATAGGTTACTAAATCCTTAGTAAGCGCAAGGCTCTACGATAAACATCCCATAATGATTTAATCGTCATTGGATTATTGTTTGCTGCGTATCTGTTGTTATTTCTCGGTTAGTGTATAAAATGCCCGATATACATCAAGCTAAACCCACTTTGATAGCTGGAGTAAATGGAACGGTGTTTTCTGCTTCTTCATCACCAAAGGTTTTGCCTATATGCTTTTGACATACTTCAAAAAGTTGCTACCTTATAGTTTTCGATTGCGTCATCATCTAAACTCATGATCTCACGTTTAAATGTTGCTTAATTTCTTCAAGTCGTTAAATCAGTTTTTCCATTGCTTCACCTCTTTACACATAAGTTGTAATTTCTGTGTGATTCCTTGCCATCAATGATGCTGGTTATTTCTATACAGGATTACCATATTTCACGCGCATTGTGTTATCCACACTCGTTCCGATATCTATACGGATTCGCACAATGTTTTCATTCGATTACACTTTGCACTAGCAAAGAACTCTCTATCCTGTAACGGCTCAACCGCTGCCCGTATATTCGCAACGGTTTTCCATTTCACCCACAACCCACTCAATCATTACTTTCCCATTTACTTGTTTTGTAAAACTTATTGCCTTTGTTATATTTACCGGCTCTAATCATCCGCGCCATTATTTCACCCCATTGAATCCACCATCACCACGTTTTAACTTCTACAGTTTGTTTCATGCTTGACTGAATTCATCTCCACCATCATAAGGCAATAAGCCTTCACGTCTGCGCACTTCATTGGTGACATTACGCCAGCTTTTAATCGCCACATCATAGCTCTTGAAACGTTCGTTCTGACTTGTGCGGAATAAGTCGCTTGTGTCAAATCTCGATTATGCCGCTTCTTGCTACTGCTCGTTAAGTCAATCATTAAGGCATCTTTAAGCTGTTGTTCAAAGTTAGTTAACCATGGGGCGCAAGGTTTGTGATAAGAACGCTCTACTAGCCTCACTGAAATTCGCATAACTACTATTTGAATAGTCTTGTAGGAAAAATAGGGCTTATGTTGTAGATTCAGACATATCGGAAATTGTGAAGGTTCGACTTTTGTAACCATTCGGCATCTTAGGTTTTGTCATGCGCCCAATTGTTTGTATTCCATTGAGCCTTCAAGGATTGGTGTTTTACCCGCGTTCTTCGCGCCTTTGTAACGCCTCTAAGGCTTTCACCGCTTTTCGTGCTTTCGCATCGTCTCAGCCATTCAGCCGTTGAGATTAGTCCGCTTGCCATCAATCCGTTTTTCATCATTGATGCACCGTGTCGTTGTTGCGCAAGCCTAGTCCAATCGTCTCACGGCAAACTGTCACAGGTGAACGCCCCATAAATCCATCAAGGGAACTATGGCGTGGGTGTAACATTTCATCTTGAAGGTGGTTTCAGTTACTCCATTTAAGTCTGTTACTTGGTAAATATATTCACCTGTTACTTTACGGAAGATATTTACTGCGCTTGGCTGGTAAGGTGTGCAAGGCTTTACAGGCTCGCCCTTGTTATTCCACTCAATCACAGCGTACATTACCAGTTAGCAAACAATGGCGCATCATCGTATATTTGAACTGGTAAGGCGTTTGATTTTCGGTTAGGCATTTCATTTAAAAAGATATTCAACTGGATGACGGTAGATTCTTTCGCGGCCCATCTTCTTTCAGTGCGTACAGATAACAAGGCATAGATGCTACTGCCTCGGCAATCACCGTGACGGGCGTTCATAACCGCTGGTAGAGCCTCTGCCGTTTGTAGGGCTGACATATTCGCCCAGCGCCAGTATTATTTACGCCCATGTAAGAGATGAATTCATCAATAGTGATTGGTTCGCTGTGCTGCTCTTTTTCGTCTGAAAAAGGATTCCACATATTACGCCCCCATTACATCAACCCACTTGCTTAAAAGTGCGGTAGATTTATCTTCCATTTTTCTTTAGCGGCCACCATCGAACGCTTAGCGATTTCAACACTGCTTTCCGGATAAGCAGGAATACTTTGTTACGGTAACTTCAAATAGCTCCGCTTTTAATCACTGTTCTTTGATAAGGTTCCACATCAAATTTCCATTCTTCTTCCATCGCTCGGAATCCGAAAGACATCCCTGTAATATCACCACGTGAAACACTAACTAATAAATCTTTTCCTGTCGTTGTATCAGGTGGGCTTTAGTTCAAAGCGTAAACCCGATAGAATCCTCTTCTAGCTTTTAATGTTCCCTGAACTTGTTCGACCTAGTAACTAGTGCAGTCATGTTCAAAGAGTGCTCGCACATCTTCGCCACTAGCCAGGCTGTCACTGAAAAGCTTTTAGGCGCAAAGGATTCCACAAAATCACAGTAAAGCACTTGTGAAGGGCTATTCCATTTCACCGCATAACCGACTAGCTTTTGATTTTCTTCATCAGCTGAAAGTGTTGCGGAACGGATTTCAAATTCTTTATTCATATTTCACCTATTAAGCAAAAAGGGCTTTCGCCCTCATGATTTATGCTGTTGTCTCAATCACTTTTGATAGCATTTGAATCTACTACGCCACCACCTAAATATTTATCGGTGTGTACTTTGTAGAATCCCTGGTCTCGGTTGTTGTCCGGACGGGTTCGCACGCCTGTTCTCGTGATCTCATATGAAATATCCGCGTTTGAAGTCACCGAAGGCAATTACGCTTTATTTGCTCCACCTGTCGGCATTGTTTCTAAGAAGTGGACTGGACGACCTAATAATGTTGCTGGGGCATCGGCTGTTAAACCATCACGCCAGATATAATCGCCGTTTTTGTTTTTAAGTTTTTGTAATGCTGCTGCAATCGTTGATGACATCACCCAAACCGCATTTTTACGGTATTTGCTATGAAGTGTATAGAACGCATCGATTAAAGTATCCGCATCAATCTTCGCTACGCCAGCTACTTTAATTTTTGAAGTTTGCCAAATTGGCGTACTTTTGTCATCTTCGGTTGTGCGTTGATAGGTTAAGAAGCCTTTTGATTTCTTTGTTACCATCACCGGAAGTTAAATCTGTTTCTTCTGTTTCTGTGAAGGTTTCAGAAATTTCATCAGTTAGCCAACCTAAAACATCAATACTTGAGAAGTCTAAGATTTCTTGAGTAGTCTTAGGATAAGCATAGATTGAATTTCAAAGCGATTGTTACTTCATGAAGTTTCGGGTTGTCAGTACCGCTGTGCAGTTCCTTCTGTGCGTGTTCTACAGCTCGCGCCACCAGCAGATACTAATTTTTATATTCTTTCGCTCCAGCCGGTAAGCGTACCACGTTACAAAGTTGGCGCATTACGCTATCGTCTGTTAAGCGTTTCATTACATCTTTGTCTCAACTGTGGATAACTGAATATCCACCATCTTCACCGTTACCAGTAGTTAAATTGCGAAGTTCACCAGTGACATAATGGCGCAGTTCATCATTTGAAAATTGTTTAGCACTACGTTGCTCTACAGGGCTAACATTGCCTTCAAGGCTACTGTTCTTCATCTGTTACAGTTTCGTATTTACTGATTTCTGCACTAATCTGCTTGCTTGAATCTTTAGCTTTTCAAATTCCACCGATTCAGATTCATTTAATGATCGATTTTCTTTTTCTGCTTTTTCAGCATTGAGCGCATTTTCTGCGACTTTTTCCGCCTTTTTGTTGGCGTAACTCAATTAATTTTTAAACATGATTTCACTGTTCCTTGATATTCTAAAAGCTCTAAATTTAGACGACTCACATGAGTCAAACAACATAATATATAGCATATCAAAAGACTATTAGTAAACAGCTTAAATTTTTCAATAGTTTAGTTAAGTTTAGATATGTTAAGTTGAAGATGTTTAACTGACTAAATCTAACAGGGTAGACAAGGTAAATACTCTATATCTAGATGTTTTTGATTGGTGAACAAAGGTGAACAATGGTGAACAGTTGGTGAACAATAGAAAAAGAATATAACTATATAATAAATAAAGAGTTTTAAGGATTGGTGAACAAGGTGAATAGTTTTTCTATAAAAATTTTTTTAACACACGGGCTTATTAGTGGTATTATGGCATCAGAAACTATCATTGATTTGTGGTGAATTTTGAATTTTTAGTAACAAGCTTTAGTAACAAGATTTTTATGACTTTGTAAAAATAAACATTAAAAAATCAATACCCTAAAAAGTGAATTCGGGTTCAGCTAGTGCACCATCTGCAATCCCAAGCTTTTTAGCTTTGGGATTTTTTTCTTTTATCCCCACTTAATTTGAATGGATACTTTTTCTGAAATGAATCACTCTGTACAAATGAAAAATAATTTTTCATTGATCAACGAAAACGTTTTCGCTATACTTGCGCCTCTTTTATTATCTATCGGGATAACGATTATGAATTTTAAATTAAGCTTCCATTTCAACCGCACTTTTAACTAGTTTTTCAGTTTCAGCATTTGCGGAAACTGAACAACCAGTAAAAGCAACATTGAAAACGCTTGAACAAATTAATGTTCAAGATACAGGTATTAAAACAAAATGGTTATCAAACGACAGGGACATCCGTCGTATCAAAAGCTGAAGTGCCTGTATCTCGATACGCCAAATACTGTCAATATCCTTTCGACTAAATTATTAGAAGATCGTAAACCTGAATCACTCATTGATGCGCTTTATAACGTCAGTGGTGTGCCAAGCCAATACGCTAGGAGGTATGTTTGATGCCATCCAAAACGTGGTTTTTGGTGGAAAACCGTGACAACTCAATTATGCGTAACGGTTTACAAGCTGGCCCAGCAAAAAACTTTAGTGCGACAACTGAAACCGTTGAAGTGTTAAAAGGGCCTGCATCTGTACTTTATGGTATTCAAGATCCAGGTGGTGTGGTTAATATCATTACTAAAAACCACAACAAACACCACGCTATGTTATCGGAGGAACCTTTAGGTAATCATAGCCTGTGGGGAACACAATTAGATTTCACTGGCGGTTTAGGAAATGGTTTTGCTTACCGCTTTATCTATGACAAACAAGAAAAAAACTACTGGCGTAATTTTGGCAAATTAAAAAATACGACTTATGCGCCATCACTTTCTTGGGAAAATGATAAAACTAAAGTGCTTCTTTCTTATGAACATAAAGATATTCTTGAGCCATTTGATCGTGGCACAAACCTTTTAACGGCGACGAATGCCTTACCGGACATTCCTGTATCGCGTCGTTTAGATGAGCCGAATAATGAAACAACCGCAAAACCGGATAATATCGATTTCAAAAATTGAACACAAATTAAGTGACGGTTGGAAATTAAATGCGGTTACAGCTATGCTCGTTATAAATATTTCTATAACCAAGCATCGTATTACAAATATCAATGTTAAAGATGTTGCGATCCCTGCTATTAAAAATAAAAAGGGCGAGATTACCTTCCAGAATTAAGCGCTCGTCATGTACGCCGAGCTATTGAGCAAACAACAAGGCGATCAACGTGTTCATAGTGGCACATTAAATATCGTCGGTGAATTTGGTATTGGTGATATTGCTAACCGCTTTGTAGCCGGTATTGATGCAATGCGTAATATTCGTGATCTTGGTCCTATTTATAACCAAGGTATCATGAGTTCTGATATCAATATCGATCATCCAAAATTATACCAATCCGGTTGCTGAACATAAAAACGGTAACGGCAACGCTTACCAATATAACCATCTCAAAAACCGTTGGTGTTTATATTCAAGATACCGCTTACTTTTACAGATAACTTTATCATGACAGGTGGTTTACGTTATGAGTACTTTGATCAATTTGCGGGACGTCATTGTTTAAATGCTGCAAACTGTAAAAAAGGCCAAAATCTAACAAGAACAGGAAATACTGATCAGCACGATGGTAAATTATTGTATCAATTAGGTGCTGTATATAAATTTACGCCACATATTGCGACATTTGCTAACTACGCTGAGTCTTTCCGTCCACAAAATGAGTGTTGCAACACCTGTTAGCGGCGATTTAAAACCAGAACAAGGTAAATCTTTTGAAATTGGTGCAAAATACGAAAACTCTGGCTTCAATGCGACACTTGCATTATTCAATATCACCAAACGTAACGTGGCAGAAGCCGTTGGTTCTGGTTCAAAATGCGCAATTAAATATCGGGGTAAACAACGCTCTCGCGGTGTGGAATTCGATCTTAATGGTCAAATTACTGATAACCTAAGCGTAGCGGCTAACTATACCTACACAAAAGTAAAATCACTTGAAAATGAACTTTACCCTGATGCGGTAAATCAACAACTTTCTGGTGTACCGAAACATCAAGCTTCTCTATTCTTAGCTTATAACGTAGGTGAATTTGATTTTGGTAACATCCGTGTTGGTGGTGGTGCTCGTTATTTAGGTTCTTGGCATGCTTATAACAGTGATTACACCAAAGCATACAAATTACCTCATGCCGTGGTATATGATGCCTTTATTGCTTACGACACCAAAATCTCTGGCAAAAAAGTGTCTTTCCAACTTAACGGTAAAAACTTAACAGATAAAACTTACTATCCATCTACCTCTGGTAACGCAACAAACACGTTAATCCCAGTTGCATTAGGTTATGGACGTGAATTTATCTTCAACACGAAAGTGGAGTTTTAATTGAGCGCACAATACGAGGGCGAATCATTTCGCCCTTTTTTCGTTTTTTACTTTATGGATAATCAATGAATTGGCAAACTGAACTTAACTCAAGTTTAAGCTGGATTTTGACCGCACTTTTCTGGGTAGTTTTATGCTTTAGCGTGGTAATGATAGCGCTAAAGCAAACCCTCATTTGGTCAAAAGTTTTTGGCATATTGTATCCCCTTCGATTAATCGTCGTAACAGCATCAAAATCATCCTTATGCTACTGGTATTGTTTACGATGATTTTGCTAGAAGTGCGCTTCAGCGTACTCAACTCTTTTTTCTATAATGGGCTTTATAGCTCCATGCAGGAATTAGATGCGGATAAGTTTTGGTTCTTTGCAAAACTAAATGCCTCTTAGTATTGGTACAAGTTATCCACCCATTGCCGATTATTTCTTACGGCAAGTATTTGAAACCGTTGGTTGGAAAGCTTGAATAAAATCCTGGTTAAACGATGGTTAGAAAATAAAAAATACTATCGTCTCAAATATGAAAAAGATCTACCCGATAATATTGATCAACGTATTGAACAAGATGCGCGTGAATTCATCAGTAGCACTGTCACTATTGTACGTGGCATGATTAATTCTGTTCTGACCACCATTGAATTTACTATCATCCTTTGGTCACTTTCTGGAATATTAAGTCTTTTTGGCTTGAATATCGAAAAAGGCGTCGTTTTCTTTATTTATGCCTTTATTATCCTCGCAACGTTAATGTCCGTTTTGGATTGGTCACCCTTTAATCAAGCTGAACTTCAATAAAGAAAAACTCTAATGGTGACTACCGTTATTCTTTGATTCGAGGCGAGATAAGCGGAGTATCGCTTTCATCAAGGCGAACTGCAAGAACAACACTTTATTGAAAAACAAATTTGCTCAAATCATTCATAACCGTTAGGGCAAATTGTATTGAGAATGTTGGGATTAGACGGCTTTAATGGAAGTGTCACGCGCGTTGCAAAACTCTCACCGTTAATGCTGCAAGCACCTCGTTTTTTCACTGGACAAACTCAAACTCAGGATATGCACCAAACTGTGCAAGCATTTAACCGATTAATGACCGCACTTTCCTTCTTCCGTTTGTTCTATGAAGAATTTACGCTCACCAAGCGCGTTTTAAATCTGTCTTTATGGTTTTTATGACGAAGTTGGATGAATTAGATCATTTAGAGGTTCATCACCCCATGAAATGCTCAAACCGTGTTATGTTATCAAATTTTGGTATTAAAGATGACCAAGGCAGATTGTTGCTTAATAACTTGAATATTGAATTAAAAAATGGTGATGCTTTATTAATTCAAGGGCCTTCTGGATGGGGAAAAACATCGCTATTAAAAAGCGATGGCAGGAATTTATCCTTTTGAAACAGTTGGTCTGGTGGGAACATCCCTGTGTGACCAGTTTGTATCCCTACCGCAACGCCCTTATATGCCACAAGGTACGTTACGTGAAGCGATTTGCTATCCAGATATTGATCCTTATCATCCTGAATTGGAAAAACACTGGCTGACTGTTGTTTGATAAATATCTTCATAGCTTAGATGTAGATAACGATTGGCAGGCAATTTTGTCGCCAGGTGAATTACAGCGCGTGGCATTTATTCGGATTTTACTGACGAAACCCTGAAGTGGTCTTTTTAGATGAAACCACATCAGCACTTGATGAGCCAAACTGAGTACCTCCTTTATAAAACAATTAAAGAGCGGTTACCCAACATGATCATTCTGAGCGTGAGGTCATCGTGGCACATTGCATCAGTTCCATAATAAGCAACTAGATTTGGCATGTCTGCATCGTTCAAATAACAAAAAGGCTAAATTTATATTTAGCCTTTTCTTTTTACTAAGCAATTCAAATACAGAGAAGCTCTCTCAAGGCTTTCACACATCC